>Ga0302121_10000587_pt1 | contig 18941 bp, 19 predicted proteins | sample CB21_surface_MG_FD_203120 | JGI IMG/M metagenome (GOLD analysis project Ga0302121, IMG submission 203120) | Marine microbial communities from Western Arctic Ocean, Canada - CB21_surface | ecosystem: Environmental > Aquatic > Marine > Oceanic | place: Canada: Western Arctic Ocean | collected... | reverse complement strand
AAAATACTTTGGGCAAATTTAAGGCAACACACAGGTACAGGTTTGAACAGCGTTTTATAGACAGCCCAATATCTGGCAATGACACGCAATATAGAGTGCGTTATTTACTGAGAGTCTCCTACCCTATTTACAAAAATTGGTTTGTATCTGCCTATGATGAAGTTTTTATCAATTTAAAAGAACCCGTTTTTAGTCAAAACAGATTATATGCGGCAGTAGGATATCATTTAAATACTGATATTACTGCGCAGGTAGGGTATTTAAAAAATCATTTTACGGGCAAAAACTATGATCGTTTTCAAATAGGTATTTGGTATAAACTCGATCTTAGAGATAAAAAGAAGTAAACAGGTCTATAAAATCAAATTACCTTTAATGCATTGTAGCCCGTTGTATTTTGTTTTAAAAAAACGCTGCATCTTTTTTTTGCCGAAAGGTTAAATTGTAACTTGCCAGTAGATTAACAATTAAAAATTATCACCATGAAAAATTATATTCTATTAGTTGTACTTATACTCTTAAGCGCCACAAGCTGTAAAAACGATACCAAAGAAACCTCAAAAATAAAAGATGGTGAGGCTCATGCTGCTATGATTGAATCAACTTTAAAACAAGACACAGAAACAATAAAACTAAAAATAAACTTAGCCTCTAAAGGAGAGAAAAAATCTAAGGCAGTAGCATACTTTATACAAAAAGGTGAAATTGTAACTTTAGATTTTAAAGCGAAAGGCCTCACTGCTGGCTTGCACGCAATACACATTCATGAAAAAGCAGATTGCACGTCACCAGATGGGAAATCTGCAGGAGGGCACTGGAATCCAACCTTTGAAAATCATGGCCAATGGGGTTCTGAAAAAGGATACCACAAAGGAGATATCGGAAATTTTTCCGTAGATAACAATGGTGTTGGAGCCATCAGCATGTCTACAGATCAGTGGTGTATTGGCTGTGATGATCCAGCAAAAAATATTTTGGGCAAGGCAGTTATTGTACACCAAGGTGAAGATGACCTTACATCTCAACCCTCTGGTGCTGCAGGAGCAAGAGTAAGTTGTGGTGGAATTATAGAATAAAAACCTACAGAAAAGCAAAAAACGCTTTACATATCTGTAAAGCGTTTTTTTATATATAATTTTAAATAAAAGGCATAAAAAAAGGCAAGCTACCTACATCACACTGCTACGACCATTTACCCTTGCTGCGTTCCCGCCCTGGGGGATTCTACAGGAGCTAGTTGTGTAGGACTTGCCAGGTGCAAATATACTCCATTTTGTAATTTTGCAAACAATTTTTAAGAATCATTTATAATAAATATATTGCCATAGCTTTTTAAGCAGTTATACTAAAAATAGTATAGTTCAAAAAATATAAAATATCAAACAACACTCATGAAATATACGACCTACTTTGCAAGCCTACTTCTAGTAATTTATTGCAGCAGTTGTGGTACAAAAAACCAAAACCATAACACGCTATTTTCTATAGAAATTCAAGGCAATAAGAAAGCTGTTTCAAATATAGATACTGTAAAATTTAGTGTGAAAAGTAAAAAAGGAAATTCTATTGATTCAGTAACCTATTCTGTGAACGGAGAAAAGACAATAGCAAATGAAGCCTTTCAAGGAAGCTTTGACTTCTCTAACACCACTCTTGGTGATAAAGTAATAAGTGCAGAAATTAAAAGCGGTGGCGAGAGTTATCGTGTTTCAAAATCAATTACTGTACTGTCATCTAAAGCGCCAATAGTGTATGATTATAAAATTTTAGAAACCTATCCTCATGATATAAATGCATACACCCAAGGCTTAGAATTTGTGGGAGATGTTTTATATGAGAGTACGGGACAATATGGTGAATCTACGCTTCGTAAAACAGATTATAAAACTGGGCGTGTAGAAAAAAACATAGCTCTTGATGGGCAGTATTTTGCAGAAGGACTTACTATTGTAAAAGATAAGTTATATCAACTCACTTGGAGAGAATCTATGGGTTTTATATACAATCTAGAAACCCTTGAAAAAACAGGAACATTTGCCTATAATAAAAGTAAGCAAGGCTGGGGGCTTTGCAATGACGGCAACACATTATACAAGAGTGATGGAACAAGTAAAATTTGGAAACTCAACCCGGAGACTCTTGCAGAAGAAGGCTACATAGAAATGTACACCAACAAAAGTAAAATAGATTATTTAAACGAACTTGAGTGGATCGATGGTGCTATTTACGCAAACATCTATACAAAACCTGCCATAGCTATAATTGACCCTACTAACGGAGCTGTAAAGGGTGTTATCAACCTAAAAGGACTAAAAAAGAAAGTCACGCAACACAATAAATTAAATGTCTTAAATGGTATTGCCTCCAGAGGAGAACCAAACATTATTTATGTAACGGGTAAGAATTGGGACAAGCTTTTTAAGATTGAATTTTTCGAAAAAAAGTAAGGTGTTACCCTGCCTTGAAAGAGCAGCATTAATTAGCAGCAAATTTTGTGAGGTTGAACCTTAGGTCAAATCTTTGCTTTTTTACAATATTACACCCAATAAAAAGTTATATTTTTATCAAAAATTTTCATTTATGAAGTATGTCTATGGCCTTGTATTATTTTGCTCTATAGTACTATGGAGTTCTTGCCGTAATGATTTTGAAACTGTTCCAAGCACAGGAAATCTTGAGTTTTCAAGAGATACTGTTTTCTTGGATACTGTTTTCACTAATATTGGTTCTAGTACCTACAACCTTAAAGTATACAACACAAGTGATGATGATATCACCATTCCTACCATACGTTTGGGTAAGGGAGAAAATTCTCAGTACAGATTAAATGTTGATGGCCTGCCAGGGAAAATTTTTAATGATATAAACATACTGGCCAAGGATAGTATTTTTGTTTTTGTAGAAACCACTCTTGATATAGACAACTTACCTGGAGGTGGCTTGGAGTTCTTGTATGAAGATAAAATACAGTTTGACACTGCCGGAAATCAACAAGATGTTACATTAATAACCCTAGTGAAAGATGCTGTTTTCTTGTTCCCAGAAGACCTAGGAAATGGTATTTACGAAACGTTAACTCTAGGTAGTGGTGAGCAGGCCGTTGACATAGAAGGATTTTTCTTAGACAATACAGAGTTGAATTTCACCAATGAAAAACCATATGTAATTTACGGCTATGCAGCAGTTGGGCCAGGTGATGAACTTATTATAGACCCAGGGGCGCGCATACATTTCCATAAAAATAGTGGGTTACTAGTTGCCAACACGGCTTCCATAAAAGCAAACGGAATTCAAAGTCAAGATCTTGAGGCTATGGAGGGAGAGATAATTTTTGAAAGTGATAGACTTGAACCTGCATTTGAAGATGTACCTGGACAATGGGGTACTATTTGGTGTACTGCAGGAAGCACCAATAATGAATTTAATTTTACTACCATTAAAAATGCTTCTGTTGGAATACTCATGGATAGCAATGATGGAGATAGAACCCTCACCCTAAAAAATACTCAAATATACAACTCTGCCAATATTGGGCTGCTTGCCCGAACTGCAAATATCTACGGAGAAAACCTAGTAATTAACAACAGCGGGCAATCAAGTTTAGCGCTATCGTTAGGGGGGACCTACACTTTTAACCACTGCTCTTTTGTAAATTATTGGTCTAATGGTTTTAGATCATTTCCTGCCTTGCAAATAGATAATGGTCTGGAGACAGAAAATGGGGTTATTGCTTTTGATTTAACACAAGCAAATTTTAATAATTGTATTATTTATGGAAGTGAAAATATTGAGTTAGGCTTATTTCCTATTAATGAAAGTACCGCCTTTAACTTCTCACTCAATAGTACCCTACTTCGTTTTAATGACATTAATAACAATTTTGAAGGAAACCCATTATATGAGTTTAATAGTACAGTGGTGTTAAACATTGACCCTGCCTTTGAAAATACGAGAGAAAATAATTTCAATATAGAAAAAAACGTCTCAGGAGCAGAAGGTATCGCAGACCCTAGCATTTCAAATCTAGTGCCTCTAGATCTTAACGGTACTCCAAGGAATGATCCTGCAGATGCTGGCGCTTATCAAAGCACAGAGTTTCCTCCAGAGGGATAAAAAACATATCACATAAAAAAAACAGACATGGGAAAATCCGTGTCTGTTTTTTTATGAGTGTAAATTAGTAGCTATAGCTTACCAAACAAATAAGGGTCTATCACTCATCATGCTATTTACCATAATAGCAATTTCATCTAGTTTACTGTCTGAGTCGTGATTTGTAATAGCAGCGTCAATAAAATCTACAATTTGTTGCATGTCTTTTTCTTTAAGACCACGAGTAGTAATAGCCGCTGTACCAACACGTATTCCGCTAGTTACAAATGGTGATTTGTCATCAAAAGGTACCATGTTTTTATTTACGGTTATGTCTGCTTTTCCAAGGGCAGCCTCTGCATCTTTACCCGTTATGTTTTTGTTACGCAAATCAATAAGCATCATGTGGTTGTCTGTACCTCCACTGATAATTTCATATCCTTTTTCCATAAAAGCTGCTGCCATGACAGCTGCATTATTTTTTACCTGAACCATGTAATGTAAAAACTCATCGGTAAGAGCCTCTCCAAAAGCAATTGCTTTGGCAGCAATTATGTGCTCTAGAGGTCCTCCTTGATTTCCTGGAAAAATACCGCTATCAAGCAAAGAAGACATCATACGTTTGTTACCGTTTTTAAGAGTAATCCCAAATGGGTTTTCAAAATCTTTACCCATTAATATCAAACCTCCACGAGGTCCTCGAAGTGTTTTGTGAGTGGTGGTGGTAATAACATGACAATGTGGTACTGGATCTGCAATGATTCCTTTGGCAATTAAACCTGCTGGGTGCGCAATATCTGCAAGTAATATAGCGCCTACTTTATCTGCAATGGCTCTAAATCGCTTGTAATCTATCTCACGAGAATAGGCAGAAGCACCAGCAATAATCATTTTAGGTTGTTCTTTTATTGCAATAGCTTCAATTTTATCATAATCAAGCATTCCGGTTTCTTGCTCTACACCATAAAATACTGGATTGTATAACCTTCCACTAAAATTTACGGGGCTACCATGCGTTAAATGACCACCATGAGATAAATCAAAACCTAAAAAAGTGTCTCCAGGTTTTAAACAAGCATGAAAAACAGCTGTATTAGCCTGAGACCCACTATGAGGCTGCACATTTGCGTAGGCTGCGCCAAATAATGCCTTGGCTCTATCAATGGCTATTTGCTCTACCTCATCAACAATCTCACAACCACCATAGTAGCGTTTTCCGGGATATCCTTCTGCATATTTATTAGTAAGTACAGAACCTGCGGCATCCATAACTTGTTGGCTGGCAAAATTCTCTGATGCAATAAGCTCTAAACCGTCTAACTGGCGCTGGTGCTCTGCTTGGATTAATTCAAATATTTGTTCGTCTCTTTTCATAATAATAAGTGTAATGCTATGTGTTTTTTAAATCATCAGAAATGGTACTATCTAAAACTAAAATAGAATTATTAATTGAAACTATTTCCGAAGAAAAAAAACGGTAAAACTATCTTTGTGTTAATTAAATATCAAAAATAGTAAAAGCAATCGTTACCTATTCTTAAAATTATATATTTGATGTAGATTTTACTAACAGAAATTAACAACTATGCCTTTAACTGCAAACGACCCCTCAAGAGTTTCATGGATTGATGTTCCACAGAACAGTGATTTTCCTATTCAAAACATCCCATTTGGTGTGTTTTTAACACGTGATGACATCATCACAATTGGTACCCGTATTGGTGACAATGCCATAGATTTAGGCGCTTTACACCAACTTGGATACTTTAAAGGAATTGACCTTACAGAAGATATTTTCCTTCAAGATAGTTTAAATGATTTTATTGCAGATGGACGCAAAACATGGCGACTAGTAAGAAATCGTATCAGTGATATTTTCTTGAAAAGCAACCAAGAATTACAAACAAATAGAGCCCATTGTGACAAAATATTATTTTCACTTGATCAAATTGAAATGCAGCTCCCTGTAGATGTTGGAGATTATACAGATTTTTATGCAAGTAAAGAACACGCAACCAATGTTGGAAGTTTGTTTAGAGACCCAGAGAATGCATTACTACCAAACTGGCTTCATATTCCTATTGGATACCACGGTAGAAGTTCATCTATAATTCCTTCTGGCACACCTGTAAGAAGACCTTATGGACAAACCAGACCTGGAGAAGACGGTGTCCCAGGATTTGGGCCAAGTAAATTACTAGACTTTGAACTAGAAATGGCATTTATAACCACAGATGCAAATGATTTAGGCAAAAGAGTGCCAATTAAAGAAGCAGAAGATTACATCTTTGGTTTGGTACAGTTTAATGACTGGAGCGCTAGAGATATTCAAGCATGGGAGTATGTACCTCTTGGACCTTTTTTAGGTAAAAGTTTTGCCTCTACGATTTCTCCATGGATTGTAACTCTTGATGCATTAGAACCATTTAGAACCCAAGGCCCAAAACAAGAACCGGTGCCACTACCCTATTTACATCAAAGCGGCCCTATGAATTTTGACATCAATCTTGAAGCGTCCATAGCGCCAAAAGACGGGTCTGCAACACTTGTGTGTAAATCAAACTTTAAGTACATGTACTGGTCTATGGCGCAGCAATTAACGCATCACACTGTAAACGGCTGTAACCTTCGTAGTGGTGATATGATGGGTAGCGGAACCATCTCTGGACCTACCAAAGACAGTTATGGATCTATGCTGGAGCTAACCTGGAAGGGTCAAAACCCACTTACACTCAATGATGGTAGCCAACGTAAATTTATTAATGACGGAGATACCGTTAAAATGACAGCCTATTGCCAAAAAGATGGTCTTAGAATTGGTTTTGGAACTTGTGACGGTGAAGTTTTACCAGCTCTAGAATAAATATATATATACATATGAAAAATTTATATACCCTACTTATAGCTGCATTGCTATGTGTAACAGCTCAGGCTCAAGACACTTTTTCTATTATAGCCGTTGATCCTGCCACGGGTGATATTGGATCTGCAGGAGCATCCTGCGTTGATGGCGCTGCAAATTTTGGAGGCATTATAGACATAATCACCAAGATTATACCTGGCCGTGGTGGTGTAAATAGCCAAGCCTATGTTTGTATACCAAACTCCAACTTAAATAATGCCATTACCCAAATGGAAAATGGCGCAAGCCCAGATGAGATTATAGCCTATTTATTAGATAATGATTCTTGTAACTCTCAAAATTTTAATCCCGCTTTTAGACAATATGGTATTGCAGATTTTAACACCTCGGGTGAGGCAAGAACTGCAGGTTTTACCGGAGATTCTACCGATGATTACAAAGAAGACATCCAAGGGCCCACCTATAGTGTGCAAGGAAACATTTTATTAAACCAGACAGTATTAAATAATATGCAAACCAACTTTAACACTGCCAGCGGAACACTAGCAGATAAGTTAATGGCAGCCATGCAAGGCGCTAATTTTGCAGGAGCAGATTCGCGTTGTTTGGCAAGAGGCACCTCCTCAACCTCTGCATATTTATTGGTGTATAAAGCAGATGATGATATAGACAACCCTTTTTTACGTTTAAACATAGAAGAAATGCCATTTGGTGAAGAGCCTATAGACTCTTTGCAAATACTATACAATCAATTTCTAGGAGCTAATGACCTTGCTTTACAAGACAAACTAAAGCTTTACCCTAACCCTGTAGCTGAACAGTTCACCCTAAAATATGAACCGGGAGTACTGATCAAAAATCTTAGCATTAGTGACGTGCAAGGAAAAATAATACTCCAGCCAAAAATAGAAGCTTTAAATCAAGGAGCGATTACTATTTCTACATCATCGCTGATAAAAGGTATTTACTTTTTGCAGGTAGCTACTGTTAAGGGAACCCAAACAATAAAGTTTATTAAACAATAAACCTTGTAGAACATCTCAATAAAAAAGGTGCCCTTAAATAGGCACCTTTTTTTTATTTAATTTTGTTTAATAATTGGGTTATTTCTGGGTAGAGAGTTGCTGCTGTTGCCAATTGGTAATACCGCCTTGAAGATCAAATATTTTAGTAAAACCAAGCTCTTTTAATATCTTAGATGCTTGTGCACTCCTGCCTCCTTTTTTACAATACACATACACTGGTTTGTCTTTATCAAGATGTGCTACTTTTTGTTTAAAATCTGTATCTGTAACACAAATGTTTTGTGAATCTTTAAGATGGCTTACTGCAAACTCATCTTTGGTCCTAACATCTACTAGTTGCGCACTAGGGTCTTTTAAAAGAACTTCATACATAGCTTTAGGGGCTATAACCTCTATAGCTTGAGAGGGTACTTTAGTATCATTTTTTTGTGCATTTTTACAAGACACACTTGCTAGAGTTATCACTATAGCAAAAATTAAAGTGATGTATTTTTTCATTTTTTAAATCGTTTTTTCTCCTTGCCACTCCATAAAGCCGCCCATAAGATTGTACGCCTTTTCAAAGCCAATAGAGTTCATGATCATACAAGCTTGACCGCTTCTGCCACCAGATCTGCAATACACATAATAACTTTTTGTTTTATCAAGGTCTTTAGCTCCCTCCATAAAGGCTCCGGCGTTCATTATATCAAGGTGCTTGGCGCCTGGAATGTGCCCCTGTTGCACCTCTTCTAGGGTTCTTACATCTAGAAGTATCGCATCAGGATCTGAGGATAGTTGCTCTGCCCATGCTCTTTGAGTTAAATCATTCATTTCGGTAGTATTTTTTTTTTAAAAATAATAATTACCTAGTACATAAACGCCAAAAAAACCAAAAGGTTACACAGATAAAAAAATGGCACAAAAAAAGATATTAGAATATACAGTATATTGAAATTTTAATAGCCATTTCAATCAATATTTCTTTGCTATCTTTGAAGTAACAAAGAGTAAAAGTGGTGTAGTTTGTGCCTTTTTCAGGAAACAAAAATGTAAAAGATGAATATAGTAGTAATAGATAACTATGATAGTTTTGTTTACAATCTAGTTCATTACCTAGAAGACTTAGATTGCAAGGTAACGGTTGTTAGAAACGATAGGTTTGATATTGAAAGTTTATCATTTTATGATAAAATACTGCTATCTCCAGGTCCAGGTATTCCATCACAGGCAGGTCTTTTAAAACAAGTTATCACAACCTATGCAGGGAAAAAACCTATTTTTGGTGTGTGTCTAGGACTACAGGCCATTGCAGAGGTGTTTGGAGGCACATTAAGCAACCTTCCTGAGGTATTTCACGGCGTAGCTACAAAAGCGCGTGTTATTGTTAAAGATGCCCCTTTATTTAAAAACCTAGGCCCAGATATAGAAATTGGCAGATACCATAGTTGGGTTGTAAACCAAGATGATTTTCCTGAAAGCCTTGAAATTACCGCTGTAGACACAACAGGACAAATCATGTCTCTAAGACATAGAGAACTTGATATAAGAGCCGTGCAGTTTCATCCAGAGAGTGTACTTACACCACAGGGAAAACAGATGATCCAAAATTGGGTAGCAATGTAAGTGGTGGTTATTTACAAAAAATAAATTATACCCAACTACCGAATAAAAACAGGGGCATGTTCCTTAGTAGTTTCTTGCTGGCTAAATCTATAGCCATCATAATCAAAGCCTTTTATATCATCCAGTGTTTGAGCGTTGGTATTTATAACATAGCGGGTCATACTACCTCTTGCTTTTTTAGCAAAAAAGGAGATGATTTTAAGTTTACCGTTTTTTAAATCTTTAAATACTGGGGAAATCACTGTACCCTTTATGTTTTTGGGCTGGAGCACTTTAAAGTACTCTGCGCTTGCAAGATTTAAAAATAATTCTCCTTCTTTTAGTTCTGCATTAATAGCATCAGTAACGGTTGTTCCCCAAAATTCGTATAAATTTTTAGCCTTGTTAACACTCAAGGTAGTTCCCATTTCTAGTCTATAGGGTTGCATAAGATCTAGAGGGCGCAAAACACCATACATGCCAGATAAAATACGTAATGTGTCATTAAGAAGATCCATTTTAGGCTCCTCAAGGCTATAAGCGTCTAAGCCTGTATAGACATCTCCTGCAAAGGCAAATACTGCTGGTCTTGCATTTTGAGGGGTAAAAGGAGTACTAAAGTCTTTATAACGCAGGTAGTTTAAATCTGCTAGCTTGTCACTAATATGCATTAAATCGCTGATAGCCTTTTTTGATTTACTTTCTAACTTTTTATTTAATAGAGCTGCTTGATCCAAAAAAAGTGGTTGAGTTACTCTTTTGGTTGGGAGCTTAGATTCAAAATCTAGAGATTTGGCTGGAGATACAACAATTTTCATACAAGTAATATTTTCTATAAAAATAACAAGAAAAAAGAAACTGTACCGCTTTGATTTATGGTATTAATTAAAAAAGAAAAAAGATGAAAATGTTTTTCAATACAAGCAAGATGTTAAAGTATTAAAAAAAGCTACAAAACCAAAATCAATTGGTTGTGTAGCTTTTTGGGTAATAATTAAGCTCTCACACTAAATTATAGGGTACATTTTTATAAAAAAGTATCTAAAATAAAATCTAACTCAGATTGATCATTTTGCAAATGTAAATGCAGTATTTGCGCATCTACGTGCAAGCCCTGAAGCGTTGCTTTGTTATAAATTTCGATGCTATGTAATTGATGTCTTATTAGGTGCTTTATATTTTCTAGAGTTTGGTAAGGCACGTTATAATCTATAGCTGAAATTCTAACTCTTCCAGTAAAGTTTTCATACGCCGAGGTAAATGATGCTGTTTCTCTATTTTTTATAATTATGTCTTCACTCTCGAGTTGATTAAGTTGAATACCTCCATAAAGTTCTGAAATCATTTGCTCATCTTGCTCAGAGACAAAAGAATACAAATCAAAGTCAAAGTCACTGAAAGTATCATTAAAGTCTAAGAAATCTAAGCTAGAGAGAGGGTCATTCATAGAAATTCCTTTTACTTTAAAGCCGTAGAATGGCTGAGATAGAAGGTATTGTGTGATAGAACTACCTGCAAAACCATTCCCTTTTATAAAGATTTTATTTGAATTAATTTTTAATTTATTTGTATGTGTACGAATAAAATTAAACACGTTTTCTGCATCTTTAAAAGAAGTAGTAACCCCTCTATTATCTTGCTCAGAGGTATTTAAAAATCTATAATTCATAGACACAAATGCTATATTATTAGACAGGTATGCACTAATTTCATTATCTGCATTGTATGCAGCACTTTTATCTCCAGATTTAAAATCACCATCATGTATGTTGAGTATCATATCTCTATAATCAACCACATCTTGTTGGGTCACTGAGAATCCTGAAGCGCTTGGTGGAAGAAAGATATCTATAACTTGTCTTTGATCTGTACCATAAGGTACATTTTGATAAAACAATGTTCCTAAAGGAACATCTATAGCAGGTGTTGCTAAATAATCATTTAAAACAAGACTAGATAGTGTTGTTGTGTAATTTTGTTCTGTGTTGTTTGGTTGGGTAGTCTCTTCTGGTGAACAAGAAAAAAGACTAATAAAAATAAGTAAGGGAAGTAGGTTTTTCATGATAAATAAATTTAGTTTGTAGGTTTTAGACTACAAATGTAAATAAAACTATAAATAAAACGACTAAAAGCAATTATATTCGATTAAACACACTTTTTAGGCAAAAAAACTCCTTAATTAAATTATTCTAAATCAAAATGCAAGTGTATTATGAGATACTATTTTTGGAATAGTTACGCCATTTGTACAAACAAGCTTCCATATCCTCTGGGATTGGAGCTTCAAAACGCATAAACTCATTGGTTGTTGGATGTATAAAGCCCAGGGTTTTGGCATGAAGTGCTTGACGAGGTAATACCTTAAAACAATTATCTACAAATTGCTTATACTTACTAAAGGTAGTTCCTTTCAAAATTGCACTTCCACCGTAACGCTCGTCATTAAATAAGGTATGACCAATGTGCTTCATGTGTACCCGTATTTGATGGGTGCGTCCTGTTTCTAATTTACAAGAAACCAAGGTTACATACCCAAGGTGCTCTAACACTTTGTAATGGGTTACAGCTGGTTTCCCTTTTTCTAGATCATCCTGGTGAAGATATACAGTGTTTTGTAACCTATTTTTTGGATGACGCCCTATATGCCCCTCAATGGTTCCATGCTCCTCTTGCATAGCACCCCAAGCAATAGCAACGTATTCTCGTTCTGTGGTTTTATTAAAAAACTGCTTTGACAGATGCGCCATCGCCTCCTCTGTTTTTGCCACTACAAGCAAACCCGTAGTGTCTTTATCTATTCTATGAACCAGCCCTGGTCTATCACTACTATTATTTGGCAAGTTATCAAAATGGAACGCTAGTGCGTTAATTAGCGTACCACTATAATTTCCGTGCCCTGGGTGCACTACCATACCAGCTGCTTTATTTACAACTAGTAGCGCATCGTCTTCATATACAATATCAATAGGTAAATCTTCAGGGGTTAGGAGCATCTCATAAGGTGGATGCTCAAAGAGTACGGTAACAACATCATTGGCCTTCACTTTATAGTTTGATTTAACTATAATGTCATTCACAAAAATATTACCATCTTTTGCAGATTTTTGAATTCTACTTCTAGTGGCATTTTCTACCTTATTCATAAGGTATTTATCAACCCTTAAAGGAGATTGTCCTTTATCTGCTACAAATCTAAAATGCTCATATAAATCATCACGCTCTGAACCTATATTTTGCGGTCCACTAATTTTCTCCATCTTCATTTTCTTTAGTATTATCCTTTTTTTGCGTTTTAAATCTATTTAGAGAACCATCTCCAACAACAATGTCTATGACAGAGGTCTTTTGCAGTTTATCTCCGGTAGCTAATTTAATTCCTTTATGGCGTAGCTCCAGTACTTGATCGCTTATGTGGGGTTTTGTAGTAACAGTTCCAATTTTAAAACCAACGGCCAATAAAGTAGGTTGCCCTTGGCGCAAGGTACGCCCTAATACCTTTGGAATACTAATTTTTACATATCCAGATGGATTTAAAGCCAAATAAATTTTACGATCTTGTTTTACCATGTGTCCTGGTCTTGGCACCTGTTCTATCACAGAGTATTTTGGATACTGCGGATTGTAGTTTGCAGAATCCATGATCTCTGCTCTTAAACCCAACTCTTGTAGCGCGTCATTTACCTGGACTACAGTCATTTTTGAAAGGTCTGGGACGGCTATTTGCTGGCCATGATTGGTCGTTGTTTTAAGCCACCAAAACAACAAAAAGGTAAGCGTAATAAGCACTAAAAGTGCATATAATACTTGCTTAACTAGATTGGCTGTAAAGGAAGACTTCATAAATTTGATACATTGACTATTAATCTACAAAAATATGAAACCTAAAGTTAGTATCTTTCTACCTTTAAATAATATTTTCGCGAAAGCTTTATATTGCAAACGATAGCAAACATCAATTTATGATATTCTAAGCAATTTATATTTGATATGTATAAAAAAATAGTAGCCATCGCCATGGGCGGTTATTCTAGTGAGTTTGAAATCTCTTTAAAAAGTGGAGAGGTAGTCTATAATGCAATAGACAAAACATGCTATGAGGTTTATAAAGTACATGTGCTAGAAAACAATTGGCACTATGTATTGCCGGATGGAACAAAAGCAGCCGTTAATAAAGAAAATTTTGGATGCTCTTATAAAGGAGATAGTATAGTTCCAGATGTGGTTTTTAACACCATACACGGTACCCCTGGAGAAGATGGTATACTTGCTTCTTACCTAGAGCTTATTGGCGTAGCCCAAACAAGCGCTGGTTATTACCAAGCTGCACTTAGTTTCAATAAACGTGATTGCTTGAGTGTTTTAAAAAAATTCGGCATTAAGTGCGCAAACTCTATTTATATTAATGAGGGAGACACCATAGATACCACAGAGATAATAAAAACAGTTGGCCTACCCTGTTTTGTAAAACCTAATAGAGCTGGTTCAAGTTTTGGTATTAGTAGAGTACAAACTGCTGAAATGCTACCAAAGGCGATACTTGAGGCCTACAAAGAAGATACAGAGGTCATTATTGAGAGTGAACTTTTAGGCACAGAAGTATCGGTTGGCGCCTACAATGATAAAGGGCAAATACAGGTTTTAAATCCTACAGAAATCGTTTCAGAGAATGACTTTTTTGATTATGAGGCTAAGTATCTTGGAAAGTCTCAAGAAATTACACCCGCAAGAATTTCAGATAAAGATAAAAAAGCGGTGCAGCAAGTAACAAGGCAAATCTATAAACTACTTAACATGGAGGGGGTTACTCGAAGTGATTTTATCATACAAGATGGAATTCCATACTTTATTGAAATAAACACCACACCAGGGCTTTCTAAAGAAAGTATCATTCCAAAACAGCTTGATGATGCCCAGATACCCTTGACATCTTTTTTTACCATGCTACTTAAAAATGCGCTTAACGGCTAATATTACAAGCTCACAAACTCTAGCAAAGCAACTCCTTAACTAGAAAAGAGATAAAATCTGTATCTTTACTTTATAAAACAAATACCGTGTCAAACACTTCAAAAAAAATAGCTGTATTCCCAGGATCTTTTGATCCTATAACATTGGGTCATGTTGATATTATAAATAGAGCATTACCTCTTTTTGACACTATCATTATTGCCATTGGCAGTAATGCAACAAAAAAACATATGTGGTCTTTGCAGGATAGAAAAACTGCCATTGAACAGCTTTTTGAAAATAATAATGCCATAAAAGTGGCTACTTATGATGGGTTAACTGCTACCTTTTGTAAAAGTCAAGGGGCTCAGTTTATCTTAAGAGGGCTGCGTAACTCCACAGATTTTGAATATGAGCAAACCATTGCTCAGGCCAATGATAAAGTAAATGGGATAGACAGTATTTTTATAATCTCAAGCCCAGAATATGGTTTTATATCTTCTTCTATAGTTAGAGACATAGCTAGAAATGGCGGTGATTACAGCAAGCTTGTACCCTAGTTTAACATCGTTTTTAGTAGGTAAACTACCCTAAAGTTAAACTTACCTGCGGTTTTTTCTTCTCTTTAACAATGTTAACACACCCCCAATCACTATCAAGACTAAAGAAGGGTAAAAAGTAAGCAGCGTTAAAAGACCAAAACCCAGCCCATTACCTGCATCTATAATAGACAAGGCATCTAAAGCAATTACTATTAGTAATGGGGCAGATCCAAAAAACAAAAGGCAAAGGCCCACTTGTAATGTTTTATGTAGATTATTCCAGAAAAATTTAACACGCATATTTTGTTTTTTTATATGACAGTAAGATGAAGATATATATAATTATCTTATAAAGTGCCGGCAAGAAAATAGGGCACAAAAAAACTCCGCTAGTTTCCTAGTGGAGTTTTTTTGTAAGTAAAAATCAACCTATAGCGCAGCTACGTGCTTAGCCATGTTAGATTTTAAGTTAGAAGCTTTATTATTATGAATAATATTTTTCTTAGCTAACTTATCAATCATACCGTTGATAGAAGGCAATGTCTTCTCTGCTTCTTTTTTGTCTTCAAGTTCTTGAAAACGCTTCATAGCATTACGAGCTGTTTTATGTTGGTAACGATTAAGTAAACGCTTTGTTTCGCTACTTCTAATTCTCTTTAATGCTGACTTGTGATTTGCCATAATTGTTTTTATTAACTTTTTTGTAGTCCGTAGGGGAATCGAACCCCTGTTACATGGATGAAAACCATGCGTCCTAACCCCTAGACGAACGGACCGTTTGTTTTTAATTCGGCTGCAAAAATACAAACATTTTTATATGCAACAAACCCTTTACAGACTTTTTTTGAAAAATTTTAATACGCCTTTGCAAACAATACTTTTCTAGCAGAAATGTTTCCTGTAACGATACACGTGCCGCCTTCATTATCAGTGTCTAAGGGTATACAACGTATGGTCGCCTTGGTTTCTTTTTTTATTTTCTCTTCTGTTGCAGAAGTGCCGTCCCAATGAGCAGAAATAAATCCTCCTTTTTCATTCAAGACTTTTTTAAATTCATCATAACTAGAGACCTGTGTAGTATGCGCTGTTCTGTAGTTTATAGCCTTGGTAAATAAGTTGTCTTGAATTTCTTCTAAAAGTCCTTCTACTCTAGCTACAACAGCGGTTGTTTCTACAATCTCTTTGGTTAACGTGTCTCTTCTTGCCATCTCTACAGTTCCTTTTTCTAAATCTTTAGGACCAATAGCAATGCGTAAAGGCACACCCTTAAGCTCATACTCGTTAAATTTCCAACCTGGTTTATGCGTATCTCTTTTGTCAAACTTAACACGCACTCCTTTAGCGCGCAGATCCTTCATTAAATTATTGGCAAGGTCACTTACCGCTTCAAACTGCTCATCATTTCTATAAATAGGTACAATAACAACTTGATCTGGAGCTAGCTTTGGAGGTAATACAAGACCATTGTCATCACTATGGGTCATAATTAAAGCGCCCATTAAACGTGTAGAGACTCCCCAAGAGGTAGCCCAAACATATTCTTGTTTTCCTTCTTTATTTGCAAATTTCACGTCAAATGCCTTGGCAAAGTTTTGACCAAGAAAATGAGATGTTCCTGCCTGCAGTGCCTTCCCATCTTGCATTAATGCCTCTATACAATAGGTCTCTAAAGCGCCTGCAAAACGCTCACTTTCTGTCTTTAAACCTTTGATAACAGGAACCGCCATATGGTTTTCAACAAAATCTGCATATACATTCATCATTTGCTGAGACTCTGCAATGGCTTCGCTTTTTGTAGCATGTGCCGTGTGCCCTTCTTGCCATAAAAACTCTGTGGTGCGCAAAAACAAACGGGTACGCATTTCCCATCGCACTACATTAGCCCATTGATTAATTAAAAGTGGTAAATCTCTGTAAGACTGAATCCATTTTCTGTAGGTATCCCAAATAATAGTTTCAGAGGTTGGACGCACAATAAGCTCTTCTTCAAGCTTTGCTGTTTCGTCAACCACAATACTTCCATCTTCTGCTGTTTTAAGCCTGTAATGTGTTACAACCGCACACTCTTTTGCAAAACCATCTACATGACTTGCTTCTTTACTGAAATATGACTTGGGTATAAATAAAGGAAAATATGCATTTTGATGTCCCGTTTCTTTAAACATTCTATCGAGTTCTGCTTGCATCATTTCCCATATAGCAAAACCATAGGGCTTAATTACCATACAGCCACGAACACCACTATTCTCAGCAAGATCTGCCTTAATAACTAGTTCGTTATACCATTTTGAATAATCCTCATCACGAGTTGTTAAGTTCTTAGCCATAGATTTGAGTTTGGCACAAATATTGTAAATATTGTTTTGATTAGTTTACTACGGCAAAACTAACTAAATTTACCATGTTCAACAATTAAAATACTACTGTTATGCAAGCATCTTTTATTTCGTTAAAAAAAATAGTTCACCTAAGTGTTCTTAGTGTTATCGCGCTGCTTTTAAATGCTTGTGGAAGTTACCCACAAACTACTTTTGAAGACAGTAACACTAGCTACAATACTCAAAATACAAGTCAGATCCAAGAGGTTACACAAGTACAGCCACCAAGTGATAGCTATTACAAACAATATTTTAATTCAAAAACAGAGGCTTACGGTGCCCTTGAACAAGGTAACGTATTTACAGATATTGACGCCTACACCACTACTGGAAGCATAGATAAGGATGGATACATCGTTGAACAACAAACCAAAGAAGAGGATGAGTATGGCGCTTGGGGAGAAAACAGTAAAGACATTACAATAAACATTTATGATCATTCACCAATAGTACGTTGGAACCGCCCTTACTGGTGGTACGGCTCAGGTTGGGGATATTCATACAACTGGTGTAGCCCTTTTTGGGGTATAGGATACGGTTGGGGATACCCTTATTATGGATACTATGGATGGGGCTACCCATACTACTATGGAGGGTATTATAATAATTTCTACAACCCTTACTACGGAAATCCATACAACGGATACGCATTTAGCAGAGGCAGAAGAAACTCAGATTACTATAGCGGTAGATCATCTCTAAGAACAGATCGTTACTCCATGAGAGATGCCTCAAGGGGGGTTTCTATTGCCAGAACAAAAAACATAAGAAGAAGTACAAATAACATAACAGCTTCATCAAGTACTAGGGTTGCAAGAAGAGCTAGAACCGCAAGAAACACACCTAGCAAAAGGTATTCTAGAAACGTAACAAACTACTCAAGTAGATCAAACAAAAACACTAGAAATAATAATAATAATAATAATAATAATAATCAAAACGCTAACCAAAGAAACACTAGTAATTACAATACAAGAAGTAACACCAGAAGTAATACAAACTCTGCTGCTCCTAAAAGAAGCTCTACTATTAGTAGACCGAGAACAACTACTAGAAGAAGCAGTTCTTCCCGTATAAAAGGATAAGACACAATCCTAGATTATTAGTTTACGGGCATCTACCCTAGCTACAAAAAAACCTTTCCATAGTGCTATGGAAAGGTTTTTTACTTTATAAATAATAGTTCTTTTTTCTTATCTCTTTAAACTGAAATGTCCTCTAATCTCTTTTTGTACTCCTTGTTCTGTGTACTCTACTCTAAACCAATAATCACTTGATGGTAATGCATTACCGTTATAGGTTCCATCCCATCCTGGAGTTAAAGGACTAATTTGCTTGAGCAGTTTCCCGTAACGATCAAATATATAAATATTTGCACTTGCATCAAACGCTGCAATACCTATTATATTCCAAGTATCGTGATATCCATCGTTATTGGGTGTAAAGTAATTAGGGTAATCTATAACGCCTATATCAAAGCTAACCTCTCCACAACCATTGGCATCTTTTA
>Ga0302121_10000577_pt1 | contig 19093 bp, 20 predicted proteins | sample CB21_surface_MG_FD_203120 | JGI IMG/M metagenome (GOLD analysis project Ga0302121, IMG submission 203120) | Marine microbial communities from Western Arctic Ocean, Canada - CB21_surface | ecosystem: Environmental > Aquatic > Marine > Oceanic | place: Canada: Western Arctic Ocean | collected... | reverse complement strand
TACAAACGCAGTATTCAATGGAACGGCAACAAATGCAGACACATTAGACACATTAAATTCAACATCATTTATGAGATCCGATGCAGCCACAAGCAACAACACAAGTATAAGTGTATTAAGTGATACTGGGTTGTATGTTGGTGGAGACAGTGATGGAAGACTCTTTGTAACTGGTACAGACGTATATGTTGCTAACCAAACACAAGATGGTGATATCATAATGACTGTTAACGACGGTGGCGTAACAACTACTGCATTAACCATTGATGGTGCTACTGCTGGGTTAGTTGCTCCAAAGACTTTAACAATTAATTCTGGAAATGCTTTAACTGCTATAATAAATGGTGGAAGTGCCGGAATAGGAAACATTGGATCAAGTACAGGAGGATTTAATACAATTTTTGCTAAAGCGACAACTGCAGAATATGCTGATATGGCAGAGCGTTTTCACGCAGATGCAGAATACACATCAGGAACAGTTGTTGAGCTAGGCGGCATAAATGAAATTACACTTGCAGTAGATGCATTGAGCAACAACGTTTTTGGTGTTGTATCAACACAACCTGCATATTTGATGAATGGTAATGCAGGATCAAACCTAACACATCCACCAATAGCAATGAGCGGAAGAGTGCCAGTTAATGTAATTGGCTTTATTGCAAAGGGTGACAGACTTGTAAGTGCTGGCAATGGTTTAGCAAGATCAGGAAACTTAGATGAAACAACAGCTTTTAATGTAATTGGAAGAGCTTTAGAAAGCAAAATAGACGAAGGTATTGGCAGTATAGAAGCGATTGTTAAGATCGTATAGTTACTATAAATACAAGCAGAAACAATAAACCAGCTATTGTAAGAGTAGGTGACGTGGTAAAGAAGAACACTAAGGTCTTAGGAGACCGACTCAAATTGAGGACGCCACAAGCAATAGCGTATAATATATACTAATACAAAGGAACTAAAAAGAAATGACATACTCAGCAGGAAATACCATCCTAGATGACGATTATAATATATTTGCAACAGGAAATGCTGCCGGTACAGGTGATCAATCAGTAGCCAACATTAACTCTATCATTGGAGTAGGCGGTGCAGAATTTGGATACGGACAAGGAACTGAAGTTCCAAATGTTCAGGCAACATTAGAAATAACTGCTTCGCAATGGGCAACATTATTAACAAGAAACGCAACTCTTGCCAGTCACCAAGGAACATCAATTACAGCAATTTCAAATCCGTCAGCTGGTGCTACCATCGAAGCCTATTCAGCACTAAGTGCAAATGTCACTGCAACATACAACGGAAAATTAAACGCCGCAGCTTCAGGATCAGATGCATCAGTAAGTTCAGTATCAACTTCTAGTTGGAATACAAGTTCAGTGCTTACAAAAACATTTACATTTGCAAGTAGAGCCCAGTTGAGATACTTTTTCAATGCAGGCGGATTAATACGTTTGTCATGGTCAAGAACAGGTGGTACAGGAAGTTCACAGAATACTTCATGGACAAACACACTTACTGCAGCTGGAACAATTGTTATTTCAGGAGTTGGAACATCAAAAACCATTGCAGGTGTTGCATACACAGGTATAACAAAAATTGGTGGATCAGGTACAACTAGAACACTGCTAACAGGAACTGGAGTAATGACACCGATATCTGCTTCAGAACAACTGTTATACGATCAGATTCCACCTTCAGGATATGGCGATAACGAAATCCAAGTATTTGGATCAATTCCATCAAACGGAACAGTTCTTACACTTAAAACAGATTTATCAGATGATTACACTCCACCTAATCCAGGGTCACCTGACTTAGTTGATGGTACACTAACACAGGTATCAACAATACGTCCGCCAAGTACAACACACTTAACAGCGTCGTGGGGAACTGTTACACAGAACTCACCAAGTTGGGTCCAATCATAATAATTAATTAACAAATTTATTAGAACCCTAGTTTTTATTAACTAGGGTTTTTTTGTGACTAAGTAAAAATATGGATACAGAAAAACTTAGTAAAAAAATAAGAACTAGATTTGATCACCAACAGGCAAGGCTTATACTTCGTGAAACCTATCAGGCCAAAATGCTTTTTGCATACGAAGGGGGTATGTGGAAAGCTGGGCCAGAGTTAATATTATTATGTGATGCTTGTGGCTTAGGAATGTGGTCAGACTCGCCTGGAAAAATTGTATTAGAAGATTACTATAATACTCCAATCAGTGTTGATGCCTCTGAACTTAAGAAGTTAGTCATGGAACGCTGGCAAGAACAAATGAACGCATGGCAATCAGAATACAACGAAATATCTAAAAACAGATGACCACAGGTGCTTTACTTTTTGCATTTGATAGTGAGATTAAGTATACTAAACTTGCTATAGAATGTGCAAAACGAATACAACAGTATTTAGATATACCAGTGAGCTTAGTAACAGATGTTAACCTAGAAACTGATATATTTGATCAACAGATTATTGTAGATAAACCCAGTGATAAAAACAAAAAATATCATTTTGATCTAGGAGGATCATCAGCGTGGTATAACTTTGGAAGAAACTGTGCAATAGATCACACACCATATGATAGAACATTATTAGTTGATACAGACTATATGGTAAACAGTGCAGACTTATCACCTATGTTAGAGTGTTCACAACCATTTCTTGCTCACAAATCAGTTCAAGAGGTGTTTAAGAAGAAAAAACGCATAGAAAGATTTGGCACTAAAAATACACAAATGTGGTGGGCCACTGTGGTTATATTTGACAAAAGCACGTTCTCACAAGATGTATTTGCAGTATGGAAGATGGTAGAAAAAAACTATTATCATTATTCTAATATCTTTGGGTTTGATCCAAGAAAATTTCGCAATGATTTTGCATTAAGCATTTCATTATTGCTTTGCAATGGCAATACCATTCCAACACAGTGTGATATTCCATGGCCTTTGTTTAACGTATATCCAGACATCAAAGTAGAACTCTTAGATAATAAGTGGTGGATAGAACACACAACAAGGCGTATATGTATAGAACATCACGATTTACACGTTATGGGAAAAACCTATTTGGAGAACTTGTATGCAGTATGAAGCAGACAAAGGATACCTCATAGTAGGTAGTGAAGATTATATTGCATGTGCAGAAACACTTGCAAAGAGCTTGAGACACTGGCATCCTGATGTAAAAATTTGTTTACTCACTGATGTTGAATATAGTAATCCACTGTTTGATTATGTAAAACAGTTTCCTTATGGTAATACTGGTGGCTGGACAACTGATTGGCAAGTGTTTGATGCTAGTCCGTTCCACGAAACAGTAAAGTTGGAAGCAGACATGATAGTAAGTGGACCAGTTGAGCACTGGTGGAACTTATATCGTACTAAACCAGTTTGGGTATCAACAGGTTGTAGAAACTATCATAACACCACATCAAGTAATCGACGTTATAGAAAAGTATTTGATAGAAACAATTTACCTGATGTATACAATGCAATCACTTACTGGAGAATGAGTCGTGAGGCTAAGGAATTTTTTAGTACTGTAAAACATTTGTTTGAGTCTTGGGATGAAATTAAAGTAAATGTACAAGGTGCTCAAAATGAAAACCCAAGCACTGATTTGATTTATGCATTGTGTGCAGATGAATTTGTTACTCCAGGATTAGGTCCACAGATTGTACACATGAAACCAGATATATTAGGAACCAGTGCATTTGATTGGAACAAAGAATTAATATGGGAAATAGTTGATGGTGTAATACGTATCAACGGACATAACCAACATGGGTTTGTGCATTATCATCAAAAGTATCTAGCCAAGAAACTAGGAGAGTGTTATGATAAATCCTAAAGAATTTAATCAACTGTTTGCAGATATAATAAAACCAAAAAAACCGGTTGACTATTCATATCGATTGTACTATAATAAAGAAACAGGTAAACCTTTACAGTATACAACAGATGAGCAAGATGGTGATTGTATTGTAATAACAAAACAACAGTATGCTGAAAGTCGTTACGATAGTGTGGTTATTAATGGTAAATTAACCACAGTAAATAATGCAATACGTTGGTCTAAATTAGTTCCGAGCAATGAAGGAGTAGCCTGTGCAACCAATAATGTAATGATTATTGATAGTAATAGCTTAACCAAGTGGAAAATAAAAACCCACGATGCTGAGTAAATATAGTTTTAGAGGAAACTATTATGATAAAATTTGTTACAACTTTATTTGTAATTCTGTTTGCATACAACGTACAAGCACAAGAACCACCAAAGCCTCGACCAACACAAAAGACACAACTATTATTAAACATAACAATTCCTTGTAGAGAAGATGGTATAAAGTTTATAAGCGAACTAGTAAACTTATACGGAGAACAAGAGTTTGCATCAGGCACATTTAAGTTTAAACCACTTATGAAACCTAATATGGTTGAATCAGACCTGTTGATGTATGTTGCTCCTAACAAAAGCACGTTTAGTATCTTTAGTTTGCACAAAGTTGGCGAGTATGAAGTAGCATGTGTGATTGCAGGCGGTACGTATTTAAAACCATTTGACGGAAAGTATAGAAAATAATGATTGACATTGCTGATTTAGATTGTATATACTTGAGTTATGATGAACCTCAAAAAGAAGAGTTTTGGGTTAAGATACGCAACATGGTGCCGTGGGCAAAACGTGTTGACGGAGTACATGGATCTGATGCTGCACACAAAGCAGCTGCTGACGCAAGCGATACAGAACGTTTTATCTTGATCGATGGCGACAACTTGCCACAAGAAAGTTTTTTTAACGAAACAATTGAATACAAAGATGAACAATATGAACAGGCAGTGTATCGTTGGCGAGCAAGGAACAACGTCAATGGACTGATGTATGGCAATGGCGGAATCAGTAGTTGGACTAAAACATTTGTACAGAATATGCGTACACACGAAGCAAGCGAAGGTGCTGATGACACTGATGTAGAATTTTGCTTTGATGATCTGTACTGGCCAATGTACAACTGTTACTCAACAACATATCCAGATGGCAGTGAGAAGCATGCGTTCCGTGCTGGTTTTAGAGAAGGCGTAAAAATGTGCCTCGACAGAGGTACAAAGCCAAGCTCCGGTGACTTTAGAGAAAGTGTACATAATAGAAACTTGGATCACTTGACTATATGGCACAATGTAGGTAGTGATACCGAACATGGCTTATGGGCCATTGCCGGTGCAAGACTTGGTACATGGAAAACAATGATGAGTAGTTGGGATTATAAAGAAGTACAAGACTTTACCAAACTAGATGCTATGTGGGAAGATGTAAAACATATGAAGCCCGGCGAGTTAATAAACTTAAAAGCAGATGACCTTGCTCGTTCATTGGGACTGCCAATGAATATCTACACACCTATACAAAGTAAGTTCTTTAAACATCATTACTGTAGTAACTGGAATAACAAAAGCATTATGACTCGAGAGATTGACATAATTAGAACACAAGAAGGATGGTAAAATGATCGAAGCAGTTAAATTAGATTATGATTTAGATATATTTACAAGTGCTGACTATAATGTACATAGCGGAAGTTGTATTAGTCATCAAGTACATGAACTGCAAGACATACACGAACGTTTTGGTGGATTTCCTGACAGTTACGACTTAGGAAATACAATGATTAGACAGTTATGGTGGACCAGAGAACAGATAGACTTTGAACAGATAGGTAAACAACTTGGTATAGAAGTGGTTACCATAAGCAGTATTCTACAACCTGCTGGTAATATGATTCCAGTACATAGAGATACTTTCTTTCAAATTAAGAAAGCACATCCTGATGATACTAGATTAAAAGTAAGAGCAAATATGTACTTGCAAGATTGGGCCATTGGTGAGTTTCTGCAATATGAAAAAGAGAACGAATGGCATAATTCAACACACTGGAGTGCTGGTGAGGGCTGGATATGGGATAGCAAGCACTTACACTTGAGTGCCAATGCAGGCATGAGAGACAAGTACACATTACAAGTAAGCGGTTTTTATAACAGATAATGCAGGTAAGTTTAATATTATTTCCTGTGGGTGCAGGTGGAAATTTTATGTCAAGGGTGTTTAGTTTAGATGAAACTACTGTACCAATTGGCGGGTACCAGGGAGGTACAAACTTTCTTAACGTACAAGATCGTTACAACAGATATCATTATGATCAGGTTTTAAAAAATACAGGCCAAGACTATAATAAGTTACTCAAAAGCGGACTTACAAAATGGGTTGACTATGAACTAAACAACATGTATTTTCCGCTAACGTTTGGTATGGAAAAACTTGCTAAATTTAATCAACACATTGTCGAACCATTACACTTGTGGCATATTGAAGACAAGATGCAACTATTTGGCAAAGACGATCTTATAAAAATATACTATGTAGATTGTACAGATGTTGAAGAATGGGTGTGTCGGCAGGCAATTACCAAAGGCGGAATGGCAGACATTACCGTTGCAGATGTATTTACTGAATGTAACGCACTAGACCAATTTGCAAATGAAAAAAAGTTGCAGAGTATTCAATTAAAAAGCATCTTATACGACTTTGAAACAGAATACCCTCGTGTGTGCAAAATTATTGGTGTTCGGGCACACAAGCAGTATGCAAAACAAATTTTTGACTCCTGGAAACAAACATGGCAGTAAATTAGAAAATGATTAAGGTAGTTACAAGCAATACTCAAATCTGGAATATTAATTCTGTTGTTTCTCAGATAACATACGCAATAATCAATGATAAAAATATTGTGTTAAATTTCATAGGCGAAGGACCGGACATCGGCGAAACAGTGCTCAACACAGTTGTACCTGAATTAGCAAACAAATACCATTATGATACAAAACGTATAACGGTTGTTACTGCAAATCAGGTACAAAAACACAATATTTTTTCAATAAAAAAATCTGCTCCGCTAAATTTGATTAATAATACTAGAGAGTATGCATACAGCTATACAAAGTATGTAAAGAAACATTTTGGTATTTTTATTGGCCGTAGCAATGGTCCAAGACTAGACTTAGCAAGTTATCTATACTACGAATTTCAAGATAAAAGTTGTATTACATATCACTATAGTTCATCAAGTGAGTATCATAGAAATAATATAGGACTTGAGGAACTGATTACTGATTTTAATCAGTTAGACGTAAGTGTGCCGGCACGTTTTTTAAAACACTGTCCTATTGTTGATAGCACAATTGAACCAGTAAAATATACAGATCAAAACCCAGCACAACAATTATTAAAAAATGATAATGAAGAATTTTTAACAAACTATTGTAATTTTTTGGTTGAAATTGTTTGTGAAACCTGTTATAATGGTAACACATTCTTTCCAACAGAGAAGACCTGGAGGCCAATACTATTAGAAACACCATTTATTGTACAAGGACCGCAGTGGTATTTGCATAGACTACAAGATATGGGATTTCAAACATTTGATCGTTGGTGGGACGAAGGATATAGTGAAGACCCTGCTAATTGGCAAAGTACTGGAATAAAAAAAGTGATTTGTGCTATTGCTGAAAAATCAGAAGAACAGTTACAAGAAATGCACCATGAGATGCAACCCATACTACAACACAATAAAAAACGTTTTATGGAACTAACTAGTAAAGATTTTGAAATATTTAAAGATGACAGTTACTAAACAAAACAAAGGTGACAGCGTAGATGAAAATTTTAAAAGTGATTTTCTCACTGATGCTGAACGAGCACAACAAAAGTTAGATACAGTTTCGCCTAGTTTTTGTTTGGCTAAATGGAAGCAACTAAGTTTGCATCTAACAACAGGTATGAACAACAGTTGTTACCATCCGCCACTTCATAGAGCCGATGCTGATGCGATCAAATTAAACCCTAGTGCATTGCATAACACAGACTATAAAAAGCAACAACGTAAACTTATGTTAGAAGGTACACGCCCACCTGAGTGTAGTTACTGCTGGGCAATGGAAGACAACAACAAACTTAGCGACAGACACTATCGCAGTGGCGAGCCCTGGGCAATGAAGGATTTCGAAACAATTAAGAATGCTCCTTGGGATCAGGATGTTACGCCAAGTTATGTTGAAGTAGACTTTAATAGTGCATGTAATTTAAGTTGTAGTTATTGTTCTCCTCAGTACAGTAGCAGTTGGATGAAAGAAACAAAACGTGAAGGTGCTTGGCCTACATCAACACCACACAACGACCCAAGTCACTTCACAGGTGAACGACGACCCATACCTGCAAGAGAACACAATCCTTATGTGGAAGCATTTTGGAAATGGTGGCCTACACTATACCCTGAGCTTGAACATTTTAGAATGACTGGTGGCGAGCCATTGATGGATAAGAATACATACCGTGTATTTGATCATGTGCTTATGAATCCAAGTCCAAAACTGCACCTAAGTACAACTTCAAACTTCAGCGTTGAAGAAAAACTTTGGCAACGCTACAAAGGTTATGTTACAATGCTTTGCGAAAAGCCTTACAAGCTCGAACACTTTATGCAGTATGTAAGTCTTGACGGAATGTTTGAGCCAGCAGAATACATGCGTCACGGACTAGACTTTAACTTGCTTTGGGATAGAGTAAATCAATTTCTAAACGATATACCCGAGCGTAACAGTTTAACATTCATTATTACAATGAACAATCTCAGTGTCACAAGTTTACAAAATTTGTTTGTTGCAATACTTGGTTTGCGACAAATATACAGTAACACCTACCAACGTGTTTGGTTTGACACTCCTGTACTGCGTACACCAATTTGGCAGAGTTTACAACTACTACCTGAGAGTTATGTACACGAGCTTGAGGTAATCAAAACGTGGATGCAAGAAAACTTAGAAACAGAAGCCACACGTTTTAAAGGATTTAAAGACTACGAAGTAGCCAGACTGGATAGAGACATTGCTTGGATGCGTGACGGACAAAAACTAGATAGTGAATACATAAATCGTAACAAAGCAGACTTCTATAGATTCTTTAACGAACATGATAGACGTAGAGGCACAGACTTTTTAAGAACATTTCCCGAGATGAGCACCTGGTGGGAAGAGTGTAAATATTTGGCAAACAACTCACAATCATAACTATTTGTATGAAAATATTGATTACAGGTGCAGATGGCTTTCTTGGTAGACATACAGTCAAATATCTTAGACATAAAGGTCATGACGTTACTGCGTTTACACAAGATGTAAGACAACACTTACCTTACGAAAATTTTGATTGTTTGTATCATTTTGCAGCCTATGTAGGCGGACGCAAAGGTATAGATACTAATAAGTGGCTTATCACTCAAAACATAGAGATTGATCGAATAACTTTTAAATGGGCCGAGCAATGGTGTAAGAAAATAATTTACCCTAGTAGTTGTGCGGCCTATCCGTTATATCTACAAGAGTCTCCTGAAACATATATGTACGAAGAACAGTTTGGTAATGCTAAAACATTTGATTTATATGGGTTAAGCAAAGTGGTTGCTGAAAGTATGTTAAAAACACTTGATATTCCGGTACATGTAGTAAGACCTTTTAGTGTGTACGGAGAAGGACAATCAATAGACTATCCATTACCAGATATAATTGCACGAGCACGTAAAGGAGAATGTAGTGTATGGGGTAGTGGCACACAAACAAGAGATTGGGTATACATCAGCGATGCACTAAAGGTATTTGAGCATCTATTACATAAGACAGACTCTATCACAGTAAATATTGCCACTGGCAAAGCAATAACGTTTAAGAAACTAGCAGAAACAGTTTATAAATTAGTACATGGTATTACAATACCAGTGGAGACACAAACAGATCAACCTGAAGGTGCAGGACACAGGCTTGGCAGTGTTGAACGTTTAAACAGCTTAGGATTAAGTTGTGATACTCCAATTTCTTACGGTATTAGGAGAATGTTATATTGTTAAGAACTATTGGAGTAACTTTTCCTAAAACAAGTCAGTGGTATAATACACAGATTTGGTTAATGGATTCTATTAAAAACCAAATTTTAACAAAATTTCCAGATAGTAATAACCTTTTCATAAACATGACATGGTTTGGACCACAATTTACCGACAACAATGAGTATGCTAAATTTTTAGAGTACATACACTACCAACCAATAGATAATATCTTTCTACTTGCAAGTGAAGATCCTTGCTTTTATAACAAAGAAGAAACCAAACAGTTAATAACAGACAGTGGAGCATCACAAAGTTTTTTACTAGGGCACTTTGATACAAAATATAATTTCAATTTTCACAGCACAATAATAGGTGATTTCTTTCCAAATTATAACGAAAAAGATTTATTATTAGAACAGGCAAAATATACTTTTTTAAACTATAACAGAAAGCCAAGAGATCATAGGATAAGTTTTGTAGAAATGTTAGATAGCCTTAACCTATCAAAATTTGGAATCGTAACACTTGGTAACGATAGAACCTTAAACGAAAAAGTTAACGAATACAAAGAAGGCAATTGGGGAATGAAAAATAATCTTGGAATACCCCATGACATCAGCAGTCTTGGCCGATTAGAATATTGGAAAAATCACTTTCTAACTGTTGTGAGTGAAACTGATTTTGAAGATCACTTATGGACATTTATAACAGAAAAAACATGGAAACCAATAATTGGATTGCGTCCTTTTGTAATAAATGGACAAAGTTCTGTTTACAAATATTTACAAAGCAACGGTTTCAAAACTTTTAATAAGTATTGGTCGCATATAGATTTAGAAACATGTGACATAGATGATATTCATAAGAATATTTGTAGTGTAATAAAGTTCTTACACTCACAAGATATGGAAAAAATGTATCTTGACATGCTACCTGATTTGCGTTATAATAAACAAAGGTTCAATGAGTTTGGTCTTGAACAAAAACACAAGATGGAGAACTTATTTGCCTAAAAAGGAACACGAAAGTGATTTACAATACAAAGAACGTGTCCTTGATCCTCTAAGTTCAAGCATGTGCGGAGCCAAATGGTATAATGCAACTATCTGGCTAGGATCAGGAATGACTACCAGTTGTCATCATCCTCTGCCTCATAAAGTAAGTGTTGAAGATGTAATTGCTAATCCAAAAGCATTACACAATACACCACAGAAGAAAGAAGAACGTAGACAGATGCAATGCGGAGAACGTCCGAAGGGTTGTGAATACTGTTGGAAAGTTGAAGACATTGGCAGAGATAATATCAGTGATAGAGTATATAAAAGTGTAATCTATAATGATAACGCTATAAAAGAAGCTTATGTACGTAGTCCAGCAGCCGATATAAATTTAAAAACACTCGAAATAGCATTTGATAGGACCTGTCAACTTGCATGTAGTTACTGTAATCCTGCATTTAGTACAACTTGGGTCAAAGACATTAAAAAAAATGGTGCATACCAAGACCTTATAAGTGATGGTCGTAATCACTTTACACATCCGCATGACAGTTCACAGTTGTATCAATTCAATGAAACAAATCCTTATATAGAAGCGTTTTTTAAATGGTGGGAAAGCGATTTACATCACACACTTGAAGAACTACGTATCACCGGTGGTGAACCAATGATGAGCGGACACCTATGGAAATTATTAGATTGGTTTAAAGATAATAAAGGTGCAAGTAAAACTCGTATTGCTATTAACAGTAACTTGCAATGCACTACAGAAAAAATTACTAAACTACTAGACAGAGCTGACAGTGCTCCTCTTGACATCTACACTTCAAATGAAAGTCTGGTGTATCAAGCAGAATACATACGTGATGGATTAGAATGGCCAACATGGGCAAGGAATATGCATCAATTAGCAGGCAGTGGTAAGTTAAGAGGTTTACATAATATGTGTACCGTTAATGCACTCTGTTTAGAAACACTTCCAGAATTTTTAGACTACTTACTAAAGTTTAAAGCAATGTATGGCCGAGACTTTCCCAGTTTTACATTAAACATTTTACGATTTCCTAGCTTTCAATCTGCACTAGCGTTACCAGATAATATTCGTACACTACACAAAAATAGATTACAAGAATGGTATAATAGAAATTCTGACAATGAACTATTACACGAACATGAAATAAACCAAACACAACGTTTACTTGATTATTTAGATGTTGTTAAGACTCCGCATAGCGAAGCATTTGAAATACCTAAGTTACATAACGACTTCAAAAAGTTTTATGGGCAATATGATATAAGACGGAACAAGAACTTTGAAAAATCTTTTCCAAGCATGAAAGAGTGGTATAGTGAGTTATAATTACAATAGCAGTGAGCCTATAAAGATATCGCTTAACAGCTTAGAAGAACGAGAACGAAACCTATTAAGTAAAAGTAAAACGTTCTGTATGTATCCTTGGATACACCTGCATGCTTATCCCACTGGTGAAGCATATCCTTGTTGTCATGCTGAAATGGGCGTAGGACAAGTTGGTAATTGTAAGACAAATACAATGCAAGAAATTTGGAATAGCCCAGAGCAAAAGCAACTGCGTAAAGACATGTTAACTGAAACTAAAAACGAAGCATGTGGCCGTTGTTATGAACAAGAAGAATCAGGTTTCTTTAGTGGTAGACAAAGTGCAAATAAACACCATGGACATCACATACACAGAACACAAAATACTACAGAAGAGGGTGAACACAAAGATTTTGAAATGACCTATTGGGACATACGTTTTTCAAATCTGTGTAATCTAAGTTGCAGGAGTTGTGGACATATTTTTAGTAGCAGTTGGTATAAAGATCAAGTACAACTAGCAGGCCCAGAATGGGAAAAAAACAACAGTGTGTTAAATTATGCAGGTCGATTTAAAACTGACATGATGGAACAACTGATGGAACATCTCGATCACGTTGAGCAGATTTACTTTGCTGGCGGTGAACCATTGATGATGGACGAACACTATGTTATACTAGAAGAACTAGAGCGTAGAGGAAGATTTGATGTACGCTTGATTTACAATTCAAACTTCACACAAGTTAAACTAAAAGATAGAATGGTGTTTGACTACTGGAAGAAATTTGACAGTGTAGCAGTTGGTGCAAGCCTCGATGCTATGGGTCCAAGAGCTGAATACATACGCAAAGGTACTGAGTGGGAAGTAGTAGAAGACAACAGACGAAAGATGATGGAGACCTGTCCACGTGTTGACTTTTACATTAGTCCCACACTAAGCATTATGAATGCAATGCACTTGCCTGACTTTCACAAAGAATGGGTTGGCAAAGGATTAATAAAGCCACAAGATTTAAATGTAAACATACTACAAGATCCTGACTACTTCCGTCTTGACATTGCCCCACAGGCATACAAAGAACAAATCAAAGAGAAGTACGAGAAGCACCTAGAATGGTTGCGTCCAATGGACAAACTAAACAGAGCAACAGTAGGTTTTGAAAGTGCATTGCAGTATATGGATAGCACAGACAACTCACATCTATTAGAAAAGTTTTGGCAAAAGACCAATCAACTAGATGCTATCCGAAAAGAAAACATACTAGACTTTATACCAGAGCTAGGAGCATTAAAATGAACAAACCTGTTATCTGTTTTCCACGAGGATCCGGCGGTCATTGGCTAGGAAATTTAATATGGAGATTAGAAAATAACAAGTTTGAATTACCAGGAATTGATGTTATATTTGATGGACAGACCCTGTCAAATAGTTTTGAATTTAGTCATAGGTATAATATACTTGATGGCAAAACTCCAACCTTTGACCAACTTTTTATAAACGCCGAGTATAAAATTAATTTTTCCTCACCATGCTGGTTTACTCAATATTTAAATGATGCTGTAAAAGTGAGATATCATATAGAAAAAATAGGAGAAAAATCGCTTACAGGACAGTTTTATTTGTTAACTGATAGTGCAAAGTATATACTAACAGATCCATTATGGCAACAAACATGGAATATGCCCGGAGACTTGGAATATAGTTTATTATCGCAAAATCCAGATAAATTTATTACACAACTATTTGGTATATTAGATAAATTTGATATTAAATATTCTCCAAATAAAGAATACTGCCGCAGAAGTATAGACCATTATAAATCTACGTGTCCAAATACCATTGACCACTTAAATAATTTTGACAGTTTATTATGGCTTGCATGGTGTCATGCTGATGCCATTATTGGAAAAAAATCTTTGCCAGAATCTATTATGGCAGATGCTACGTTAGAGTCAATAAAGGCAATTATAGAACCAGTATCAGCACACATGCTACGATGAAAGATAATTTATGAAACTACCGCATGATAAATTCTGTGTACTACCTTGGGTAAGTTTAGAAACTTCACCAATAGGAACAGTGCGACCATGTTGTTTAGCAGAACATGAAATTACAGACAACACAGGTAAAAAATATAGTTTACTAACTACCAACTTAGATGAAATACACAATAGTGAGTATATGCAAAAGTTACGTCAAGAATTTATCGACGGAGACAAGCCAGATACATGTAAAAAGTGCTGGAACGAAGAACGTAGCGGACGTACATCTAAACGTATGCATACTCTCAATAGACTTGAACATATAGTAACAGACACAGAATGGACTGCGGATGCAAAGCCCTTGGTGTTTATAGACTTTAAATTAGGAAACATTTGTAATCTAAAGTGTAGAATATGCGGATCATGGAGTTCAAGTACGTTTGCAACAGAAGAAGTTAAATTCGAGGGTAAAGACAGCTTTCATTATCAAATGCTCAAAGACGGTGCGTGGCCAAGACGTAATCAAAAGTTTTGGACAGAGATAGATAAACTTATGGAACAAGTACGTTACTTAGAGTTCACAGGCGGTGAACCGTTTATGATACAAGAGCATTTCCAACTACTACAAAGAATGGTTGAAAAAGGTATTGCCCATAATGTAGAAATACATTATAATACTAACGGAACTAAGTTTCCAGAACACGCAGAAGAGATATGGAAACATTTTAAACTTGTTGAAATAGCATTTAGCATCGATGATGTTGAAGAACGATTTGAATATCAAAGAACAAATGCTATATGGAAAGAAGTAAACACTAACATGGACCGCTTCGAAGCCATGCGAGATAGAAATACAAATATGGAATTGCAAGTGTGTTCAACAGTAAATGTGTTTAATGTAATGTATTTAGAAGGGCTTGCAAACTGGATCGACCAACGTAGTTTTAATTTTGTTTATTGGAACATGTTACACGAAGCACGTCATCACAGTGTTGGTACTCTACCAGAACGTGCAAAACAAGTTGCAATAGAAAAACTAAAGAAAGCAAACGTTACAGAATATCATAGAAAAGAATTTGACAATATAATTGATTTCATCAACGGCGGCGATAGTTTAGATGGAGAGCAACTACGTACAACAGTTGCAGATGTTGATAGGCGTAGACAACAAGACCTACGTACTCACCATCCTGAACTTGCATACGCAATAGAATATGAAGGGCCGAGACTATGATACTAGTTGTAATAGCACTGGAACAGGAACTTCCTGGGACACTACCTAATGGTTATAAAAAATTAGTTACCGGAGTAGGAAAAGTAAATGCAACCATTGCTCTTACTGCAGAACTGTGTTATAATACAACTTATACTAAGGTAATAAACTATGGATCTGCTGGCGGTAGTGAAGCATTAAAAGGACAACTGGTAGGAGTTAGTGCAGTAATAGAACGTGATATGGATTGCACACCACTTGGACTTCCGCTTTATGTTTCACCTGGTGACGAAGAACAAATGATTATTACACAGACCAAACATGATAGTTTGTTTGTGTGTGGCACTGGTGATAGTTTTTCAGTTCCGCATATTAACTATCAAATATGCGAAATGGAAGCATACGCATTAGCAAAAGTTTGTCATAAGTTTTGTGTACCGTTTGACTGCTACAAATATATAAGTGACAGTGATGCTGACGGAGAAGATCAAGGTAATGAATGGCATGAAAACGTACACAAAGGAGCTGAGTTGTTTACCTCTACAGTATTAGATAAAGAAGTTGTAGAAGAACAACTGGAATTAATATAAATGTTTTTTAAATTATCAAACTCAACTGACAGTAATTATCCAAATAATTATCAGTTACCAAACAGCACATTTTTTAATTGCGATCTTGGATGGGAACAAAGTAAACACAATGGATATACTATATTTTTTAAAGGATATGTGTTAGAAGATATATCTCAACAAGAATTACTAGAAAACATTACAATTGATCCTACACCAAAATACAAAGGAAACTTTTTTGCAGTGGTTTGTGATGAAAGTTTCACAGTTATTACACATAGTATCAATCGTTGCAGTCCGCTACAGTACAATCAAAATAAGTGTGTAACTAATTTACAAAAAGACCTTACACCAGTTTGGGCAGACACATATTTACAAATCAACGATCAATTAGCAGTTAACAAAACAAACTTTAAACCATATACTGCTACCTATAAAACAATTGATTATAATTTTGGACTTGATCAATTAAATAATATACTGTGTAATGCTTTTGAAAGTTTCTTAACTAAGAATACCCGTCCTCTAAAAGTTTTTCTAAGTGGCGGTGTAGATACGCTAACGCTGTATAGTTATCTTAAATCGTTTACAAAGAACTTTGAAATTGTTGATTCAGAATACGTAAAGTATACACACTTCTATCTAAAAAATAAAGGAATAATTAAATCACACTGGGGATATAAACAAATGCATAGCTGGGGCGAGATTCCAACTGTTTTACCCACTGGCGGATGTGGTGATGAATATTTACTAAGAGGACCAACTACATTAGCAGCAATAGCTCAACATTACAAAATTGATGTATTGGAGTTAATTAAACAAAATCCAAATTGTTATCACCACAAGTATTATCTTAAAGATAAGAATATCAAATGTTTTGACCGTGTAGACATTGATACCTCAGATAAAAAAACTGTAGTTGATTGGATACTAAACAATCTTGTCAATGACCATCAACACTGGCACATTGACAACACACTATTTTTTAGTCCATTTGCTAATATTTCAATACCTAATATTATTCTAAATATGCCCAAAGAAAATCTACAAGATCAAATACTAGACGCACAAATTAACAAAGATTTGATAACAATGATTAATCCTGATGATCTCAAGTTACTAGCAAAATATAAAAATACAAATTCAGCAGCTGACCCTAATTATATAAGTCTTATGGTGCCAGAGAGTAACTGCACGTGGTGAGTAATAAAACAACTTATGTATGTGGTGACAGTTTTGCAGGAAGTGATAACACAAGCAAAATTATACCATGGCATAAACAATTTGAGTGTATAAATTTTGCAAGAGATTGTGCTACAAATTTAAACATTAGTAAACAAGTTGATAGGGCTATACAATTTAACGCAAAGTTTATTATCGTTCTTTTTACTACCTGTGTAAGACAGGATTGGAGAGGAACTTTTTACACCTTTCATAACCTTGAGAATAATCCGGCTAATTTGTCTAGTGAACAAGTACAACTATTAAAAGAATACTTTGTAGAATTTTTTGAATTAGATTTAGAAATATATAGAAACAAATGCATAATAGAAAGTATATTGCAACGTCTAGTAGACAGTGGTATTCCTTTCTTGTTTGATCAGGGAGGTTTTGAACATCCTAAATTTGGCACAACTAAATCTTATTTTGAAAAATACAATCAATACCGTAGTAAATACTGTTTATGGGATTATGGAGATAGTAAAGTAATGCATCCTTCTTTTCATATTGCAGACCAAGAATTACAAAATCGTATAGCAGAGTACTATAATGGATAAACCTAAGAATCTTTGTATGGCGCCGTGGACACACACTTATCTGTCGCCACAAACAGAACGTAGACTGTGTTGTGCGTCAAGAGAACCTGCACAGAGTTTTACACAATATATAGATACAAAAGAAGGCACAGGAAAATACAATCCAATCACACTGGAAGAACACTGGAACAGTGATCATATGCGTAGTGTTAGGCGTCGTATGCTGGCTGGTGAGACACTCAGTGAATGTGAAGTATGCAACGATAAACTGTTGAACACAGATGTGTATAGAACTTACTTTTGGCACTTGTTTAATCACAAGTATGATGAAATAGCCAAAACCACAGACGAAACTGGTTACACCACTATGAAGCCTGTAAGTTGGGATTATCGTTTTTCAAATTTATGCAACTTTAAATGCAGAACATGTGGTGATATGTTGAGTAGTGCCTGGGAAACTGAGCAAAAAAAGCACAACATGACAAACTTGGAAAATCCTAATAATGCATGGATGGTTCCTGAAGTACGAAAAGAAATAACCAAGTTTCAAGACACCCAGATTGAGCAAGAGTTTAGCGAAGCAGTAGAAGAACATCGCATAGAAGAAATATACTGGGTTGGCGGCGAACCACTGATGTATGAGCAACACTGGCGTTACATGAAACGTATTGTTGAACTAGGTGATGGTCCGGGGTTGTATGCTCGCTACAACACAAACCTAAGTAGAATACGTTACAAAGGTATTAGCCTTGCAGAAGATATACTGCCCAATATAAGAGATTGGCAAATTTGTGCAAGCCTAGATGGCACTGGTGCCATTGGTGAGTACATACGCACTGGATTAAAGTATGAACAATTTGTAGATAACTTCCGTATACTATTACCATTGGCACGTAACAAACGTATGATGAGACTGGATTACACACTTACACTGCCAGGAATGTTTGACATAGTCAACATGCAGAAACTAGCAAACGAACTTGATGTAGAGGTACTTGCTAAAGTAATTTTTACTTTCTCTCCTGATATTATTATGTCACCAATGGCGTTGCCAAGAAACATACTAAACGAAATGGTAGACAAACGCATTGCACAAATGCCACTTGGACCAGCATTGACAGATGTGTTAACACAGTTAAAGAGCAGACCGAACATTGAAGAACAATGGCCAGAAGAATACGAAAGAGGACTACGCAAGGGCAAACGTAGGATACTCACATTGGAAAGTATTAGACCTAATAGCATATGTTTTAGAGATATAATTTCCACTTGCCCAGATACATTAGCATGGTGGGACGGT
>Ga0302121_10000575_pt1 | contig 19174 bp, 19 predicted proteins | sample CB21_surface_MG_FD_203120 | JGI IMG/M metagenome (GOLD analysis project Ga0302121, IMG submission 203120) | Marine microbial communities from Western Arctic Ocean, Canada - CB21_surface | ecosystem: Environmental > Aquatic > Marine > Oceanic | place: Canada: Western Arctic Ocean | collected... | reverse complement strand
TGGTTATTTGTGGTAGTAGGCTGTCCACCACTGAGTTTAAAGTTATCACTAACCACACCCCAACCACCGTGTCCAGGATTACCGAGACAACTTCCATCAGTGTAGACCTCATACATACTCATTTAACCTGCTTCTCTTTTATATCACTGTACGTTGAAGCTTTCTTAGGTGTTTTACATATAGTATCCCCGCAGTGGTCCCTATTCTGATAGATAGAGTTTATAGAAGTTGAAATTTCGTCGCACGACTTCAACGACCACCGCCCCAATACAGGTTTATCAACTTTAAATAGTAATCCAAATAGTTTCTTAATCATTGTCTATATCTGGAGGGGTGTATTTAATTATGTTTTGAGGTTTGAAAAAATCATTAAATGGGCAAAAATCACAACGTCTGTGACGTATCGCACAGTCTAATACATCGGCATTTTTCATACAGGGTTTTTTCGCGGCACTTTTTCGTTGTCGATACGTCCGTCGTCGAATAATAGAAAAACATACCGGGGTTTGACCCAGAGCTAACATATATTCTTATAACAAGTGTATCTTTTAAGATAGATCTAGAAGAGTTCATCTTCAACTTCGATTTTAAGTTTACAATCATCTTTCGGGTAAGCCACACATAACATCACATAGTTCGCTTCTACCTGTTCCTCACTAAGGAAAGATTGATCACTTTGATCAATATAACCCCACACCAATCTCGCTGCACAAGTAGAACACGTACCCTCGCGACACGAATACGGAAGATTGAGTCCTTCTTGTTCCGCAGCGTCTAGAATATACGTATCACCGTCGCAATCAAACGTTTCATCACCACCGGGTGTAATCAACGTAACTTTATAGTTCGCACGAACAGCGATACGAGACTTTTTCTTGATTAGAAGAGTTCGTGGTACAATGGGAGACTTAATATGACAAGTGGCAAGGGTGGACATGGTATTTGACCATGGAGTTTCGTTTTTAAATAGCATTATCCGTGCAATTTAAAAATGATTGTTTTATATATTTTTTACTATCAAACGAATATTTGATACTTAGTTGCTGAAAGCCAAACCGCCCATTCCGCTTTGAATGCGGAGGACGTTGTAGTTGACAGCGAACATGTGGAGGTTAGTGGCATTGGCATCACCAGTGGTGGATGTCTTGATGGCAACTTGCGCGTTATCGATGCGCGAGAAGTTGCATGTACCGGTAGGTTGGTGCTCTTCGGGCTTGAGCGCGAAAGAGTACGAGTAGATACCGGGGTAGGGGGAGCCGGAGTGGTGCTGGAAGGGTTGCACTTGGTTGAAGTACTTACCCGACTGCTCCTTCATACGGTCCTGGCCGTTAAGCACAAGCTTCATCGTTTCGATGGTACCAACATTCTCTTCCGTGAATTTGTTCGCGGCGAGTGTACCATCGGTACCCACCTTAAGGAGGGGGGCACCCGACATGGAAGTCGAGACGAACGCGTTAGCAGCCGCGATCGCGGTGGGGTCGGACTCGAGGATGACGTCACCGACGGCAGCCTGGTTGGTGAAGTTCCACAGACTGGTACGGGCAACACCGGAGTCGATGCACCAGACCAGCTCCTTGACGGGGTGGTTGTACGAGAGGCGGACCTGCTTGGTGCCACCGTTGATGGTAACAGTGTCCACACCGGTGTGCTGAACCTGCTCGATCAGGTATTCGTGACCCTTCTGGGCGAATCGCCTTCGTTCTTCCGTGTCCAGGTAGATGTAGTTAGCCCACACCTTGAAGGTGGACCCATCGGTGTAGATGGCGAAGTCGGAAGACAGGTCGAAATCCAAACGGACTTCATGGTACTGCAGCGCAATCAGGGGAAGCGCCAAACCGGGGTTGCGGTTGAAGAAGAAGATCAACGGGAGGAACACTTGGGAACCGACCGCGGTGGTCATCTTACCCCAAGAAGCCTTCTTGGACTCGTCCAAGTAAAGCTCCGAGTACAGGCGCCACCACTTTTGGTAGTGCTTGTCGATGCGCTGACCACCGATGGACAGCTCGACATCCTTGATGGCACGTTCAGCCGCCCAGCAGGAATCGGCAGTGGCGTCACTGGTGATAGTCGCGAGACCGGCCTTAGCCTTGAGTTCGACGTACATGTCACCGACAAGGTCACCGTTACGGGCGACAGTCACGGACACGCGACCGGAGGCAGAGGCGGTACCGTTGACGGTCTGCTCGATGTTCTCCATGGCGAAGTTAGTGTGGCGGCGGTAGACCGCCTGGAAAAAAGTTACCTTAGGGTTTCCGGTAAGGTAGACGTCTTGGGCGCCGTAAGCGACGAGTTGCATGAGACCACCGGCCATTTTGAGTTGTTGTACTATATACCAACATTTTATTTCAGCCGCGAAAAACTCGGCACCATTTTTCCTCGCCTTACATAAATGTCCGATCAACCCCCTTCCGAAATTGAAGCTGAGCCTAGTGCCGAATACCAATCTGAATCTGGTTCAGAATATGAAAATGAATCTCAGCCTGATGATATCGATCAGGTAGATCTTACACAATATGAAGATGAAGATGAAGATGATATGATGAGTCCGATGGAAGCCATGCTCGGATCCGTTCTCACCACACAAGACGGGGATACAGTTTGCACGGCCATCGTAAATTTGGGTCGTCAAATGGAAATTCAGAATAAGATTCTTGTAAAACTTTTATCATCTCTTCAGAAGAATAACACCGCTTAAAAAAAGAAACCTATAATTAGAAAATGACTGAGGCTATTACACATTTTATCGACGAGACGTCTAATCGTGACGATGCGGCGAGTGCCATGTGGACTAATCAGATCCAGACTTTTTCTCATGACGATGTCATGAAATTTCTCGTCCAACTGGAAGATATGTGGAAAATTAACGACCGTGACGACATATACTTATCCTATCGTATCGGCTATGAAAACTTTTTTACAAAAGATGAACTGACAGAAGACGGTTTACCAGTATCCATTGATATTACACGTGTTGAATCTAAAGTCAAACGAATGAATGAACGTTTGTGTGAGCTCTATCACAGATCAGACACTCTTAATATGATGGATATTGAAGATGACAACGATATGAAGATATCCGTTCGCATCAACCGCCTCCTGGATCAAGTAGACGATGCATGGCAAATTGTATTTCGACACGCTCGCATAAGTGAACGTATGAACAACCCCACATACGTCCCAATCAACCCCGAAACTGACCCCTCGATTTTCAGAATGTCTACTATCAATAATATAGAAGAACTCAACCCATTTCAACAGGCTGTATTACAAACACTAAAGGATCTATACCAAAGACAGATCAAGAGGTACAAGGGGCAATGCTGTGTACAAATTAAAACAACTGAAGGGGCACTCACGCGCGCGTGGAAACCGATCGAGACGATCGACGAATACGTATACGGCGTGGCAAAAAAGGAAATACAATTTGAATTATGGAAAAACTTAACCGCACGCGCACCCGGTCACAACGATCTCATTAAATACTTAAAAAATATAAAAGACATGCAATTCCCGGAAATACAGAAGAACCGTCATGTGTGGTCTTTTAAAAACGGTATATTCATCGGGAAGAACTTTGATAGTGAAAAATCTGATATTCTAACCCCGCATTGGCGTGCGTGTTTTTACACATACGAATCGAACGAATTTAAGAATTTAGATCAGACTATCGTGAGTTCTAAGTATTTCGATCAGGAGTTTCCAGATTATACGGACACTGACTGGCGTGACATCCCGACACCGTTTTTCGACTCGGTATTAAACTATCAGAAATTTAACAAAGATGTGTGCGAATGGATTTTTGCTATGGGTGGTCGTTTGTGCTTTGATGTGAATGAAATTGATAAATGGCAGTGTATCCCTTTCCTCAAGGGGGTTGCGCGTTCAGGTAAATCAACTCTTATCACGAAAGTGTTCCGAAAGTTCTATTGCACCGAAGACGTGAAAACACTTTCGAATAATGTTGAGCGAAAGTTTGGTTTATCTGCAATCATGGATGGGTTTATGTTCATCGCACCCGAAATCAAGGGAGACCTCGCACTGGAACAGGCTGAGTTTCAGTCGATCGTGAGCGGTGAAGACGTTTCGATCGCAGTGAAACACGAGAAAGCTAAATCGTTTGAGTGGACCGTTCCCGGTATTCTCGGTGGTAATGAAGTACCCAACTGGCGTGATAACTCTGGTAGTATTCTACGACGTGTACTGACTGCCGACTTTACGAAACAGGTTCGTGAAGCGGATCCTACTCTCGACGCTAAACTGGAATGTGAACTTCCACGCATTTTACAAAAATGCGTTCGCGCGTATCTAGAGTTTGCACAGAAGTGGCCGGAAAAGGATATCTGGAACATCGTTCCCAAATACTTTATCGATGTTCAGCGCCAGCTCGCCACCTCTTGTAGCCCATTGGAATCGTTCCTGTCAGAACCGTGTATCGAATTCAACCGCGATAAAAAATGCCCACTCAAGTTTTTCAAGAAAAAGTACTCAGAGTTCCACGGTGTTATGAACAAATCACTCAATCAAGATATTTGGGCGGGACCGTTTGGATCTAGAGACATCAAGGTTATGCGAATTGCAGAACCTACAAAATATCAGAGCTGTGACGATACATTCCCAGTCATGGAACAGAATGGCACCGAGTTTATATTAGGTCTCGACATTGTCGACATGTCAGCGAAACCGGTAATGTCATTCGGAACTGATTAAAATGTGATACTATAATATATGGGTGCGTTCACGGAATTCGAAAATTTAAATTCGAATTCGAATTCGAATTTAAATTCACCCATGAGAGCTCAGAACATGATTAAACGTGCACCATATCTCACTAATAATGAACGTAATCGTTTTAGGTCCAATGCGGTGAGACTTTCAGCCAATAATATAGCGAAGAAATTGGATGTGAAAGTGCGTAATAAAATAACTTCATCTAACCTCTCACAGATGAAGATTTCACCTTTACAACTTTCTATTTTTAACGGAATGGTAAATCAGGAAGTGAAAAATGGTACCTATATGGTTGACGTGAATCCGATCCTGTACAAAAAACCCCATAAACGAAAGCCTATTATAAACACGCTACAGTTTCGTTCTACAATGGAGATAGAAGTAAACAGTATACTGTTGCGGTATGGGCGAATGACTATAGGTGCTAAACACACGTTCACAGTCAAACCCAGTGCTAATAATAAAAATAAACACGCTCATTTCTTGGCGGAAATTAATGGACGTATATTTGAAGATGGGTTGGAGAGTAAGTTTATGGTTAAGATTTATAAAAATGGAAAGATGCAAATTTCTGGTGGTATTTTAAACAATGATACCAGACACCCAGAAATGATCCGGAAATATATCGTAGACACGTACACACCCGAGTCGAAGTTTCTTTATAACCCGATAAAGTACGTTGTGTTGGTTGGTACGTTCGAAGTAAACGGTACGATCGATTTGGCTAATGTAGCCATGGCGTTTAGGAAAAGTGGGAATGTAGATTACAACCCAGAGTTGCGCCCGTCTTTGAAATTGATATATAAAAACCAAGGATTTCAATTATTCCGGTCGGGAAAAATACAAATCATGGGATCTAAAACAACAACCTCGTTAAAATACGCGTACACCCCTATAGGTCAGGAATTTATAAAACAATTGGCTGTCATGGGATTAATTCGTAATTACCGCACGGAGACACGCGAAGTAATAAAGAAAACGCGTATAGTGAAACCCACATCACGGGGTAATAATAAGAATAACACGGTCGCGTATTATTCGAAAAATGGTAAAAATGGTGAAAACGGTGTGCGAATAGGTCCCCGAAAGTGTGCGAGTATAGCACGCCCCAAACTTGTTTCGGTTGCCGAAAAGCTTGGCATTGTTGACATCACGGGTAAAACGACTAAACCGCAGATATGCTCTAAAATTAAAAATAAAGTGTATGGCGATTTTAAAGTAAACAATAAACCGTGTAAAGCGTACACAAAAGATGAACTCACACCGATAGCCGTAGCTAGGGGTGTATCGGTATCAGACACTGACACGGTGGATAATATTTGCGAAAAGTTGAAAATTCCCAAGCCATTACCACCCAATGTTAAAAAACTCGCAAAAGTCACGAAAGCTGCTAACAATAAAGTTAAAACTCAAGTGAAGGTATTAGAAACGCGAGGTCTTACCAACACGGGAATTAAAAGGGATATTAAAAAATTATACGGTAAGAAGTGGCTGAATACTTACAAGAACGTGATGCCGTCTCTCAATTCAGATGTGTCTGAACTGAAGAAGCGTATAAATGCGGCGAGTACAAAGAAAAACAAGGGTGGTGTACCATTTAAAATGGGTGTCAATAAAATCAAACGTGAAACAGTTTCGGAGTGGAAAATGCAGAGAAGAAAGAATTTGAATAACAAGCTTGATGCAATGAACAATAATTTAGCAAAGAATCTCGAAAATATAATGAATAAAAACATTGTACCTTCACCACCAAATAAAAAAACAAAATTTTTAAAAGGCACCAAAGTAGAAGAGTTATAAAGAAAGGTGTATATGTATAACAAATGGACGACATACGTCTCACGTTTATCTACTCTATGAAGAATAGAGGTGTAGTTAGGGTAGACGGAGTGTCTAATAACATTACATCGTCTTTACTAGACAGTGTGTATCAGATCATATGTTCGTACATACGCGAGGAGCGTTGTACAGACACGGATTGGGGAATGGGTCGACTAGAACGTGAATATCTATGCACAGATGAATTTGTGAATTCTGTAGATGCGCGTAAATGGATCGATGAAAATCGTGAAACGGATGATATTGGTTTAATTGCTCATATATTTGATAATGTTTATAATATGACACCGGGTAAACATAGACGCTCGCTACTATACATTCTCAACATCTTATATTTCGGTTTATAAGTTTATGTGGCTCGGATATCTGTTTTAAATGTGATGCGTGGTACGAAAAATTGTATGCGGTGAATTCTTCCTTGATCTGATCAGATACACCGTACGCCTCATTCCGCATAGAGACACCTGCACACACTGATGTTTGTTCCAATTTAAGAAAACGATCTTCCATCATTATAAACATCTTAAGAGAATCGGAAGAAACACCATCCTTCTTCATATCTTCGTACATGCTTTTAGAAGCACCGTCGGAAATATGAAAGTATTTCGTTTTGTACCCTAAAACACTTATCTCCACCCCCTGATTTTGACTCGCATTTTGCAATAAAACGAATATGATAAATAAAAATAGTAGTGCTATCATCTATTGTTGTTCAACATAATAAAAACGTCATTAATTTTGTGCACGATTTTGAATAGGTCATCCTTCGTATTAATAGATGACGGATCTATAATCTCAAATTCAGCTTGATACGTTACCGACTCCTCTGCATCCATGTCGTGGCTATCACCTGTCATGATTGTAATATCAATGGATAGGTTTTTGCGCACGAATGACAAACGCTGTTTTGTCTTTTTCTTATCCATCTCCCTGTCTATGTCCTCGGGCATGGGAATTTCCCTTGACACACTGAAACGAAGATCAAATGGAGTGTTCAACATGTGTTTGAAGTCGTGGTTAATAACGCGTTCCTTTTTAATCACCGATTCTTCTCCGGTAGCCTGGTCGGTGGAAATGCGCACACCATCCGAATCGCGATAAAATACTTCCTGTTCCACCCCTATCATCTTTTCCCATCCGGGGTATTTCGTTAAACCTGCCATCACGCGATCAAATATGGGCTTACTTATATTGGTGTCGAACATGGTACCATTAAACTTTCCTAAACGGAACTCAATCTCAGTGTGTTCTTCATTTTTATATTTTTGAACGAGTGGATAGAGAGTGTCGGTTATATGACGTAGATCCATTATTGTTTCAATCTTATAAAGATTGAATTCTTTAATTGACTTAGGTTGTTTTCGTATTTAAAGTTACTGCGCATATTTAATACATGCGCGGTTTTGTAAATGATGACACGATGTGTTATTTCAATAGCGCTATACAATGTCTTTTTAATATACCGATACTAACAAATCACTTCTTACGCGATCCATACAAGGATGGGAAATGTATGTTTACGGTTATTTATCAAGTACTTTTGAAGCAATATTGGACAGCCGACAAAACACCACTAAACCTTGATGGTTTACATTTCGCATTCCGGAAAGAGTTTCCCCGGTTCGGGTCCGACGAGCAACATGATGTACAGGAAACGGTATTATGTATAATTGACATATTAGAACGCAGTCAACCTATCATAAAGGATTGGTTTTACGGTAAAAAGGTACAGGAAACGATATGGCCCGGTGGTAAAACAGTAAATGAAGAGGATTTTAGTATCCATTTAATGACTTACAAGGGTGATTCTGACATGTCTAAGATGATTAAAGATAGTACTGATTGGAATGTATTGGAAAATTTTCAAGATACAGATGGAATAACATATAACGCCGCTACGACACGCATGCTTTTTTCTAAGCTCCCACCTATTTTAATGATATCATTTGATACTAAAAGTTGTATACAAATGATACAAGATATGTCACTAGATGGACACCAATATAAATTGATTGCATGTGTTTTACACGTTGGCAATCAGCGCGGTGGTCACTATGTAAGTTACATACGCCGAAAATCAAACTGGTACTTTATTAATGATGAACATGTAAAGGAAACCCCCCCACCCCCGGAAGGTAGTTACTATCTCATGGTATACAGTTCATAAAATCCTTCATTGAAATGTCTTCTTTTATGTTAACCAGTGTTCGATAAAATGTACGACGACCATTGGGAAACGTTTTATCATATCTCCGCAATATAGGTTTCCACCACATAGGTGTATCCTTGTGCATGTATTGACACTCGATAATCGCATCTTCTTCCATCCATTCCCGGGCGTGTAGAGGTACCTGTTCTTCGAGAATCTCAGACTCGAACATCAATTTCCCGCGTTCCTGTACATACATCTTCCATATATTCCCCCGCTTCTTTAGTTGGAAATCAATCGTGTTTTTATCACGTGGTTTCCATTTAAACATGGTTTCATGCGTGCCAGTCTTAATAGGTTCGTTTATAGGTGTAAATATAAGCCCGTCAACATCTTGCGTCACGGTAGGTAAGTACGTTTCCATAAACTTTTTATAATCATCCATGAGGTGAAATGTTTTGATTTTAAGTTTAATTGGATCGTATTTAAGACTCGTGAGCATTTTTTTTACATTCTCAACCGACTTTAACCTTGTCAAAAAATCTACATTACCAACAACCTTCCCGCATTCAATTAAAATATCATATATCATGAATGTATCTCCGTACATTTCACCTTCCAATATGGTACCGTCATACACGGGTTTTCTAAAGTTGAGTGGACATGAAAACATTTCGAGAGCACGGTTTAAGAAAACGCATTGCTTTTTATTCTCATAAATAAATGCGAGCATCATGAAACGTACACCGTCAGTCTTCTCGCATACAACATATGGATTTGAGGTGAGGGTATCGAAGTGTCGATATTCGATGGAAATAGGCTGACTTCCCGGGAATATATTTTTCCCCGTCGTACCCCATGAATGCTCCATGAAGGACATCGCGTATTTGTAAAGAGGGTCGTCCCTATTTACAGATAGACGTTGCATTATATACAATTTTTTACTGTTATCTTTAACTTGATTTAATACCGGCCGAATTTAATATGTTACCAACACACTCGTGTGTATATGTAATAAGGATGTTAGCTGCGGTATACGCCGCGATTTTCACTCCGTTTTCTTTGAATTTTTCAAACATCGTCTTTGACTTAGGGTGTATTTTCACGTCTCCTGTACGTCTACATTTCATGTGTTTGAGGGTTGGTTTACACATCATGAGCCACGTCTTTGCATACGTAGATTTCACATTATAATAACTATCACTGATACAAGATGAAACATCTGTATCGAAATGCAAACCCATTTGATTCGTAGGCTCTTTTGAACCACTCTTAACCTTTTCCTTGAACATTCCCCAATCTATACCATCTACAACCGCGGGAAAAACGATTACATGCATGGTTTCATTTGGTTCAAAAACCACTGCTAAGCTTTTATCATCCACGTGTATACCAAAATCAATGAATAATATACGATCATGCGTTTTCATACTCTTTTCGATACATTCCGATTTTTCGTATGGGTCATCATTCACGAATGCAATTTCGTGTTGAACGCCCTCCGTTTGCATACTTTTTATGTTACATCTCAGTATCGTATGCAACGTCTTAACATGGCATGCACCACTTCTTGTCACAACGATCGTCCGAAGTTTCATTTCTTATGATACCACGCTAAGCCTTAAGCCTATCATCTAAGCAACCGGAGAAGGGTAAGTTCCCAACGTGACCGAGTGTTGTAGTAACGTCGGCGTAAATCTTTCCATCCATTTGCTGCCACCTTCTACAAAACGCGTAATCTTCCGATAGGTATCTTTTTGAGACCGGGTCAATCATACAATCAAAAATAGCACAATATTCATCGAAATCTCGACCCTGATGATCATTCTTACACGTTAGTGTATCTTTATAATGTTCATGCATTTTTTCAAGCGCTGATCGAGAAATCATCATAAACCCAGTGGGTCCATCGAGTACTTCAACGAAACCGTCTACTACTGAACGTTTATGAGCTCCAATGTTCGCGACTAGACTAGACGACAATAGTGACATATCTCTTTCATCACCACCTTCTACAGCCTTACGGGCTTGATCCCACATCACAACCTTTTTAGGGTAAACAGCGACAGAAATGTCATGTCCAGACTTTAAAAGACGTACAACTGCCTTCGGGTCGAATTCGACGTCTGCATCAATAAACATAAAAAAATCCGCATCCGTCTTTTGCATGAATCGACCTATTGACACGTTTCGAGCGCGGTGTACTAAACTCTCGTTCTCCGTAGTATCCAACATGAGTTGAACACCTTCACGTATGAGAAGTAACTGAAGCTGGACAATACTCTTCAGGTACTTTTCTAAACATAATCCACCGTAGCATGGTGTACTTAAAAAAAGTTTCGTCATATCTATTCTATATTACAATTTATCCTCTAAGTGTCGTTTCGTTATGACAACTATTTTATTCAGTGTGGGGATAGAGACCCCACACTTCTCACAAAGTTCAGACTTTGACATCTTATCACCGAGAACCGTGAATATAATAGCAGTCGCAACGCTATTGGGTGATTTACTCATCAAATCTACACACTCTTCTAGTTTATTACACATCTGGTTACATTGTAAACGCTCTTCTCGCGATACTTCAAACGCGTTCAATAGACGCGACATAACATTAAATGGTTTTGTCACGTAGTTTTTTTCCGTCTTATCATCTTGTATAATTTCAGTAAACATACTCGTCGTACGACTGAGATCTTTACACTGAATACCAAACATCGTAGCAATTTCCTTTGTCGTTCGAGGAATGTTTGCCAGTCTACATGCATATAAAACGCAATTCGCTTTTATCCCTGACCGAACAGCCCCTCGCGTCAATTTATTTTCGTTGAATTTTTTGTACAACGTTTTCGCATCTTTCAGAACACCTTCCGGAAGACTCAAACACGCCTCGTCTATATCCTTATACGCATGGAACAATGACCGATCTCTATGATTCATAGAACTATGGAAATTGATCTTAGCCATTCGTTTCGTCTCATAACTCGATGTATGTTTTGTAGCGATGACTGTACCCTTTCCCCATGCATTCGAAAATAAATCCTGATTGGTCGTTGGTACCATACATCGCGATGGATCTGATACACGTCCGTCATCAGATACACCACTCGTCCATTCCGCTGTATCATCGATATAAATCGAATCAACCTTTCCACACCCGGTACATACCATTCCTTCTCGTGTGAGTGTTTTATAATTTATACAATCCTTGCAAAATCTATTATCCACTGGCTTTAGTGTTGGTGTGTTATCTTTGTTTATTTGGTCGAGATGGGACCATATAGCAGCCAGTGTATTTGAATCCATATAAAATATATCTGCTTTTTTTATTTTACAATTGACGCACTTAAGTTAGAAATTGATGTTATCCATCTGTAGTCGCGCCCGCTCTTCAATTCTATCCACGGCCTCTTTAAACCGCGAAGAACCTGGACTAGATGGGGTCCATTCATTCCACGCCCTGTCGACAGCCGCAGCATCCGGGGGTAAGTCGAGACGCCCTTCAAACTCACCGTCGGATACGACGAAGCTACCAACGTCACTTCCGGTCTCGTCACTTTCGACACATAGTTCACTTTCTATATCAGAATCCTGTTCAGTCTCTATTACATACATTCGATCATTTTCACTGACACACGTGAAAATGTTTTCCTTCCCTGGAAAATGTTCACTCACACTCTCCTCCCTGAGTATGTTAGTATCTTCATCTAATGTATACACTTCAGCACCCTTATACGTACACGTCGTCTCTGAATAGTACTTAACAATCAAGTAGTCATCACAATGCTCTTCTACGAGGGCGTACGCGTCATCATCTAGATCATCAAAATTTACAAGAACTCGTATGAGATCTCCAGGCTGTATTTCCGAAAATTCAAACATTATTGTATAAAGATTTAGCACAAAAATATTATACGATTATAACACACACCATGGGATTTGAAATCTTTTCAAAAGACGACTGTAAATACTGCACGTACGCGGAAAACATGTGTAAGGACATGAATCTCGAGTATACGAAAATTATCGTCGATAAAGACGAGTTAAGGAGCCGGTGTGGACCAGGTGCAGTCGTATACCCACAGGTCAAGCTGAATGATAAATGTATCGGGGATTATTTCGCCTTCCAGGAATATATAGATGAAGCTGAACCTATGCTTCTACCCACGATGAGTCGGTTTACAGTATTTCCTATAGAACATGCCAATTTATGGGCGTTATACAAAAAGGCACAGATGTCTAATTGGACCGCCGAAGAGGTTGACGTGAGTGCTGATATGGACGATTGGAATAAGTTGAGTGAGAATGAACGCCACTTTGTTAAATACATCCTCGCATTTTTCGCGGGGTCGGATGGTATTGTTTTCGAAAATATCAATAACAATTTCGCCGACGAAGTTCAATATACCGAAGCGAGATCATTCTATGCGTATCAAGTTCACAATGAAATGGTTCACGGAGAAACATACAGTAAATTGATCGATAAGTATATCCGAGATGGTTCAGAAAAGACACGCCTTTTTGATGCTATCACGACAATTGACCCTATTAAAAGAAAAGCCGATTGGGCCCTCAAATGGTTTGATACAACTAGACCATTTGCAGAGCGTTTATTGGCATTTGCGTGTGTGGAAGGTATTTTTTTCTCCGGTAGTTTTTGTGCTATTTTCTGGTTGAAAAAGCGTGGTCTCATGCCGGGTCTATGCTTCAGTAATGAACTTATCAGTCGCGACGAAGGACTTCACCTTGAATTTGCACTCGAATTATTCAAAATGTTGAAAAATAAACCATCTGAAGAAGTTATTCAACAAATTGTACGCGAAGCTGTCGAAATTGAAAAAAGTTTCATTATCGAAGCATTGCCGTGTAGTCTTATCGGTATGAACTCTGAAAAAATGTCTGACTACATTGAATATGTGTCTGACCGTCTATTAAAACAAGCCGGGTTCAATAAAATCTGGAACACGCAAAATCCCTTTGATTTTATGGAAAATATTTCCCTTGATGGTAAAACTAATTTTTTTGAAAAGCGTGTCGGTGATTACGGTAAAATTGACGAAAGTACCAGCGTCACGTTCGATGATGAATTTTAACGTACGATAGGTTTGCTCCCGTCTGCACACGATACACTGAGTTTACCCATACCAATGTTCAATGGCTGAGGTCTATCACCGTCGGAAGCGAGGTCCATGGGAGCATACATCGCACCACTGTCAAACATTCCAACTGGTTCCTCTTTCATACCCGGTAACGGCGAAGGAGCATCAGCCATGCGCGGGGGTGCCATCGGTTCCATCGAAACAGATGTATCAATATCACTCAGTTTCAAGTCAATAGATGCATCCTCTGCTTGAAATTCGAGTTCACTGACATCAACCTCTTCTTCGAACTCTTCTTCGACCTCTTCTTCGACCTCTTCTTCTACCTCTTCCGGTGCGGTGGAACCGACCGTTTCGGCTGTATACCCCTCCGATTTGATGTTCATCATACCCCACGTGACAAGCATGAAAACTATACTATGGAACACTAACCCACTGGAAGTGGGGCATCCATTCGGACCCGCGACCCATTTACCCGCGAGTTTTCTCATTAGTCTAAATGTATCAGGGCTGGCAATTATAAAAAATACAAGTGCCGCTGTGAAAGAAATTAATAATTTTTGTTCTTGCTTTTTACCATTGCAACCGCAACCACAATCTTTGAAAAGCCCCATTATTAATGTACTGTGAGAAAAAAATATACTTAAAGTTTCGTCTTGTATATAAGATATAAGCAACCAACATGTCTTCCACTATCATCCAGCGTTATGAACAATTCGAACCCACCTCCACCGTTCTTTCTGCCATGAAGAAGAATAAAAACGGTGGTAAAACCGTATACATTAACGCGCCAGACAACAAGAAGCTATACCTCCAGCTTCCTTTCATGAGATCACCTTTCGGCCTCAGTGCATTTACTGACGAGGCTACCAACAAAACATCTTATTCACTCGACCTTTCATTCGATCCCGATAATGAAGGTGCAACCGCCCTGATGGAAAAGCTTCAAGCACTCGACCAAATGATCCTTGAAACGGTCGCCAAGAACTCCAAGGAATGGCTCGGCAAACCATACAACATCGAGGTCATCCGTGAAGCGTTGTACAAGCCGCTCGTTCGCCCCGGTAAGGAATCATACCCATCGACACTCAAGCTCAAGATCATGACGAAGCCTACCGGCGAGTTCCTCGCGGAGGCGTATGATGCGAACCAGAAAAGCATTCCGATTGACACCATCGAGAAGGGACAAAAATGCATGTGTATCGTCGACTTCAACCAAATTTGGTTTATTGATAACAAGTTCGGGGTGAGTGTGCGTCTTTCACAAGCTCTTTGCGAGAAATCTCAAAAACTGCCTTCATTCGCATTCCAGGGTGTGGGAACCCCTGCAGCTGATGATACCACCGTAGATGATGAAGAGGACGAGGAAGAAGAGGAATGTGAAGTTGACGAATAATTAATATAATAAAAAATCAGAAAACGTATTTATATCACCGTTTAAAATGAGGGTGTGATAGTCAAGTTCAACTTCAGTTAATATGAGTGGATTTATTTGCGCCCTTTTATAAATTCTTGATAAAGGTAAATTCATGTCATCAAAATGACTTAAGAGACGAGTTATAGCGTGTGGGTGTAGCTTTTCAATACTAAATTTAAATTTTGAAATCGAAAATGTAGTTTTATTTATTAAAATCTGATCTCTAATGAAGACTTCAACTTCGCATGTAGGATCATTCACAATCCTCTTTAGATTTCTACTCGATATCAGTAAATCATTGATAGCTGGTAGAAGTATGTTTAAAAATAGTCGTTTCTCGTCTGTGAGTGACATCTCTATAGTATAGCAATACTTTTAGCATTGACACGTCACAAATTGAGCCAACACGTCCCGCATGTTCTCACGACCATATATCGTTTTCGCAAAAAATAACGCCATTTCCGCCTCCTTGTATGACATGTATGAATGCCCATGCTTCTCATATAACTCCGTAACGTTATCAAGGTTGTCATCACACCAATCCTCCACCTCCCTCTCTGTCATGTTCACATGAAAACCCTTTTCGATGAAATCGGCAACCTCGTCGCTGAGAGGCATGTCGGTAATCACGGTGCAGTCGTCGTCTGGATGGGTCATTTCCATTTTTGTTTAATTTTCATTATTTCATTTTGACTTAGGTCAGTTTTTTATAGTTCTCGTTCTCGCTGCATTCCTGGAAATATTAGATGCTAAAGCTCTCGCCGCTCGGACTCTTTCCGGACCCATTTTCATCTTCTCAATTCGTCGACGCTGTATAACCCTATCGGTCGAATCCGCCATGCGTACTGGACGCACGACACCCATACCCGGGTTTTGTTTCTGAAGTATATTTTTATACGACGGTATGGGTTTTTTCGTAATATCTGAATTGAAAGCTAATGGGTTCGTTCTCATAACACCTTTCTTCGCAATAGCATTTTCGAACTGAAAGTTTCTCTTATTGTTCTTATTGAATAAAGGATTGGTTTTCACCATTTTGATGTTAACACCTTTTTTTAAAGCAGCCCGTTGTCGTTCTCGGGGGTCCAGTGTTCCCTTGGGACGTGTATTAAGTGCTCTTCTTTTTGCGGCGTTGGCTTTGATCTTAGATATCTTTGAGTTAACCCATGTAGACACTTCCATGTTAGATTTAACCTGTTTCACCTTCACATCACCTGTGACCGTATCTTTAGCAGCTGCCGCTGTGAGACGTCTAGCGAGATTTTTCTTTCTCGTTGCGAACTGATTTGCAGCTTTAGTCGTTTGATTGGCTGTTAGTTTTTTTGTCGCATTTTCAGCGTTTCGCGTTTTCGCGTTGCGTACAAGTTTTGTGATACCCAGTTCAATCTGCATCATTTTACCATTTTCATACTGTTTTATCAAGTCTTCTCCCTGACTCACCACCGTCGCTTTTCGCGTGGGATCGGCACCCCGGTACGTAGCCAAAATTTTACGCATCTTTACAACCTTCGCCTTCTTGGTCACCATGGCATTCGCATCAGCTTTCGCCTTCACCGCAGCCATCCTAACTTGAACCGCTTCACGCTGCCGTTTAAGTAACTCTGCATTCGCACCAGCTTTTTCCGCCTTGGCTTTTGATTTTGCGTCTATCATCGCTTGGGTGGCTCTTAATTTGGCTGCGATCCGCTCCCGTAGCCGCTTCGCTTCAGCTGTCTTTTTCTCTGCGGCATTCCGCTCCGCTTGTGTATTCGCAGCTGCCTTATCACCGGCAGCTTTTTCATTGCTCCGTTTTTGTACGGTGTTGCGAGCCTTTTGAGCCCTGACTGCTAGGATCGACTTCATTCTTGCCTTGGCATTCTCTACACGCTTTCGCTCCGCTGCAGCTTTCTCAAGTGCATTTGTAACCTGTTTCGCTGCCAATTCCCGCGCCTTCCTCGCCTTTTCAGCCTGCTTCTCCGCAGCGTTTTTCTCGGCTTGTGTATTCGCGGCAGCCTTAGCCTTAGCAGCTTCTTCAGCCATGGCCATAGCTTTTTTCTTTTCGGTATTTGCCAGTGCGAGAGCAGCTTCCTTTTCCACCCGGATCGCATTCAACTCAGCTTGGGCTTCGGCCCTTGCCGTTGCAGCTGCAACCATACGAGCACTCGCGAGTTCGACATTCTTGTTATTCCCGGCTTTTTTGAGTGCGGCGTTTTTCGAATTCATTTCAGATCTCGCCGCTTTATATTTAGCCTCGGTCAATGCAGACTTTTTTAGTACGGCATTCTTATTCTGTTCCGCCCGCAAGAGTGTGGCATTCCGTTCAGTCTTTGCGTTCGTGAGCGCTTGCTTCTTGTTAGCATTTGCTGCATTAATCTTGGCTTGTGCATTTTTTAGCTTTTGTTCAGCGGCGGCTTTCTCTGTAGCCGTTTCTGCCATGGTAGCTTCGCGCGCCGCCTTTTCCGCAGCCGCAACCGCACTTATCTTTTCAGTCGCAGCTTTCGCAAGAGCAGCTTCTTTCTGGAACCGGATCGCATTCAACTCCTTTTTTGCGGCGTTTGCGTTGCGAGCTGCACCCATGAGCGCGGCATTCTTATTCTGTTCCGCCTGTATGAGAGCCGCATTCCGCTCGGTCTTAGCGTTCGCGAGTGCCTGCGCCTTGTTCGTATTCGCAGCGGCTATCTTAGCTTTTGCATTCACCAGAGACCTTTCAGCGATTTTAGCATTTTCCACAGCCCTAATCTTATTAGCTTTCGCCGCCCCGAGAGCAGCTTCCTTTTCCGCGCGAATCGCATTCAACTCACCTTGGACTTCAGCCCTCGCAGTCGCAGCTGCAACCATACGAGCGCTCGCCAGTTCAACATTCTTGTTATTCCCCGCTTTTTTGAGTGCGGCGTTTTTCGAATTCATTTCAGACCTAGCCGCTTTATATTTAGCCTCGGTCAATGCAGACTTTTTGAGTGCGGTATTTTTATTGGCAGCCGCATTCTTTCTTATCTGGTTCTTGTTCGCCTCCGCAGCGTTAATCCTACTTTGCGCATTTCGGAGATTTTGTTGCGCCTGTGCCTTTTCCGCTGCACTTTCAGCTGTCGCAAGTTTCACAGCCGCCGCCGTTTTTGCATTCGCCGCTTTATTCACCGCTGCGCGGACTTCTTTGAGTTCTCGCTGTTTATTGGTTTCAATTTGTTTAATGCGAATGTTAGTGGCAGCCGCAGCCGCAGCCGCAGCTGTAACCACCGCAGCTGCAGCTGCAGCCGCGATTTTCTTATTCTTAGATGCCTGTTCAAGTTGTTTATTCAACTCCTTCGTAGCAGAAGCAACCGCCGTTTCTGTATTATTTGTCAGGGTAGTTACTTCATTAGTTAACGCTTCTATCTTATTCCGGGCTTCACTCAATTCTTTAGTCAATCGTGTAGCTTCAGCGACAGTTCCAATCTTAGCTTGTTCCTCTAAATCCACTTCCAAGGCTTTGATACGGGTGTTAAGTTGGTTACGTTGGGTTTCTATCTCACCGATCCGCTGCTCACTCTTCTCAACTTGTAACGTCACTGCATTTAAATCAGATTGAAGTTTCTTACCCATATTCCGCTCTATATCTGCACGCTCCAATTCCCTTTTCAGTTTCTTGTCGAGTGCTTTCACCTTCGACAGTGAATTACTCATTTGCGTATCCGCCAGTTTTTTACGGAGGGTGTACTTGTTTAATGTATTCGCCGTCTTAGTTTTGAGGTTCGTGTAATTTTTCTGTAAACTCGTCACACGTTTTGAATTTATATCAGCTTTCAATTGAAACCGTTTCTTATTCTCGTACTCGCGATTTTTTGCCGCCTCTGCCCTCCTAGCTCTATTATTAGCGTTAATACGTGCACGTGACTCGTTTCGCACTTTAGTCTCTATTATTAACGCTTCGCGTCTCTTACGACGCTCTTCAATCACTTGTTTTTCCGAAGAACGTCTATCGAAATT
>Ga0302121_10000561_pt1 | contig 19526 bp, 17 predicted proteins | sample CB21_surface_MG_FD_203120 | JGI IMG/M metagenome (GOLD analysis project Ga0302121, IMG submission 203120) | Marine microbial communities from Western Arctic Ocean, Canada - CB21_surface | ecosystem: Environmental > Aquatic > Marine > Oceanic | place: Canada: Western Arctic Ocean | collected... | reverse complement strand
ACCGGTAAAGACCGACCACGTCAAACAATCACGCTCAATTAAGTCTGGTCTCAGAGTTAACCTATCTCAATCATCACAAGTAATACGTCCTACATACCGGTTTATACGTTTTTGTAGTCACTCGTGGCACCCAAAACAATTAAACTATTCCATAGTACGTAACCACCTGTTAAACATCCTGCGAGGTACTTATAGTAAGCGTAGGAGCTGACTGCAGCACCCACAACGTTCCTGTAATACTACGTACCTACAACTACTATAAATAACTTATGCTATTCCTTGGATTCGTAAAAAACCTAATAACCCAACTACGCGCAGTCGTATTAAACATGATTTTAATGAGTAAGTCGCTTATGTCGAAATCAGCTGCCGTGATAACTAACACGAAATATCAACTACTAACGGGCGGCAATAGCACTCTCTTAAAGAGTCACGCTACTAGGGATTTTATCTTCATTTGACGCTCTATGCAAGAGTTAAAACGCTTAGATAAGTCACTACCTACGGATACGCTTAAGGATAAAACTTTTGACAACTTATCTTTTACCGAGCTCTCACCGCTATACAGCCCAATAACGAGTGGTCCGGGACCTGTCGGTTTTGACTCATCTCAGACCCTCACCCCTACATTTGCAATTTGACGTAACGATGTTTACTCATGGTTTACTAATGTCTCAAGTAGGTCGTTTGGTTTCGGTTTTTACTATATACAGGGCTTTGTATTTGTACTATTTATAGACGCATGTCTTACTGACGACGAGCCTCTTTGAGAGCCTATCGAGTGGAGTTTAGTACAAACATGGATCTTATTCATTTTCACATTCGCATGAATTGCTGAAAATTTAATTGTCAGCCGGTACGGAAGTTACACCGGTAGAGATAAGCGTGTCTGGATGTCGTGGTATAAAACTTTTTGGCTGATTGAGGGGTACTACGTTATAAACTACGGCGCAGCAATCGTGTTCGTAATAATACCTTTTTATTTTGAAACTAATTATAATCTGTCGTTTGTCTATTCTTGATGACATTGGTACTCTAGGGTATTTTTCTTTAAGTACATGTCCATCTTGTCCCTAATTCTGTACATAGCCTATTTTCTACAAATCTCCATTAGGTGGATTAACTGGCGTAAGGGCCTTTTCTTAATAGTCCTGATAAATATCTTTCTATCGTACCTGATTTACACCCAATTCATTATTACCTTCCTAGGTTTCTTTACGGATCCTGTGTGGTACCAAAAAACACGACCTATCGATTATATCCAACTAAGCCACGAGCCTGCAAAGTGGGGTTGGGGGTCGGCGAAAAAAGACCACTTCACTTACCACAACGTTAAAACCGTTTTCTGGTTTAAAAATGACGGACCATTTGCGGCTGCTATGCTTATGTTTCAAACATTTTTATTCGTATGTATCTTTTTTTTATACATTTACTGGATCACCCTATTTAGGCGGGTCTATGCGATGAAAGAGATACCCCTAACACTGACTACCTACTGTGTTTCATCGTTAAAGCAGTTTTTCTACTTCTCCTTTTTCATGTATTTGATGGTATTCATGAGTTATTTTGCGAATTACTCACGATTACCTATAGAATTCCTGTGGTCACTTGACAGTATATCATGGGCAGGGAACTTCTGAAATATAATTTTGGATTATCCTACATTCCTCGTTTCAATCTTTCTATAAATATAAAGACAGATGTTATTCGTAAAAGCTGCAAAAGTATTAGCACTCGCTTTAGTATTTATGCCATTAACTGGTTGCGCAATCGCTACTGGACTAATCTTTGCTTCTTTACTTAAAAGTATGTCCTACGCCCCTGACTACGAAGAAACCCTATTCAATTATGCAGCTTTAGGTTTTGCATTTGTCGAAAGTTTTTCTTTCTTATTATTCTTCGTTGCTATTGCTATTTTTGCAATGTAGAACACCGAAGCCTGTAAGGTTAAGAGGTGTATATCGGAAACATGGGAAATCCTGTAATAACGCGACTAGGTATAAATCAATTTTGGTATAAGCATTGGTATAGTGACACGACGACCTCACTAAATATTAAGCAAGACGACTCGTTCGAGCAGTTAATTAATATTTATCTCAATTATGGCCTCGCCTTCAACACAAACCCGTTTATTCACGAGTACTGGTACCGTCGGTCGGCGCGGCAAGTTAGGGTGTTAGACTACGCCAAAAGTAATATGCGCTTTTTTAGGCGCTTCTTTTACACGAACGATAACCTGAGCATCGAACATACTTACTTAATTCGGAATCAGTCGGGTGAGTATTTTCCGATGAGAACTTGGGTTTTAAAATACGGTGGGTGGGTTGTTATATTGATACACTGATTTAAGCCTCTAAAGGTGAAACGCTCGCGCCCTCGCAACTCAAGCCCCTCAAGTTTTGTAGGGGCAGTCTCAAAACCTACGATTCAAACTTTTGCGGTTAAAAGACTTAAGCTAGTAGCACTTAATTTATTATTGTCAGGATCGAAAAATTATAATACCTACCAGTTCTAGCCTGAAGTTATACACACCTAGTAATACCTTATTTACCTCACCACCCTGTTCATAACCACTTTTATTTACTAAAAATATAAAGTCTTGCCAAAATATTCACTTTCTATATTATTCACAAAAAACACCGAACACCACCTAGAGCGTCATTACGAGATTGAGTCGAATAAGAATTACTACCTCCAACAAATGGATATAGAAGAAGAGTTCTATGAGGACCGCTTTTTCCACTGCTTTAAACTTTCAGACTCAACCGAGTTTAAAAATTTACTTCTTGACGAGTACGGAGATCACGAGGCCATTGACGACTTCGACTATTTACGTAACAGACAGTTTACGTCCTTTTTTACTGATAACAGTATCGACGTACCTAGGTGTTTCAGCACTACGCGATCGGTCAGGCGACCCCTCAACGAAGTTAAGTTGCTAAAACTAAACAATTACTTAATGAGGGACGGGAAAAGGGCCCAGTCTTTCAAATTCCTTTCCCAGTCTTTATGGGACTGTTTTTATGACGTAAGTAATTTACAGGAGCGACCGTTTAAGTCGAACTATTCGTGACGGTCGGTATTCCTAAACCTAAATTACATGGTATCCGAGCCCGATCGTACTTACCAACTCCCACCCGTTAATGAGGAGCCGTCCTCGTTCGGGCACGTTATGGGTCGAAATTACAAATCTATAAGCGATGAGTGGAACTTTAACACATGACTATTCACCAACATGTATAATGCACTGCCGATGTTTTCATTTTACATTTATAAAGTAGACAAGAAAATTTTCAAGAATACGAGAGGTAAATCGGGTAAATTTACCTTCATTTGGAAATACGTAGCGCCGTACAAGCGGCTATTTCTAGTCATGCACTGGTTACTTAAAGAGCTACGGGTTAGGCCGGGTAGGTCGTTCGCGGACCGTTTAACGGCAACCCTTGGGGCTATAACACTAACACCCAAAAAAACTTGAATATACCGTATACGTAAGTTTTCACATAATTACGTGTACCGTAATGCAAGGCAAACTTTAGCCGAAAATTACCGGACGGTAACTAAGTAAGGTGTTAGCTTGCTAAACTTAGTGCTGTGGTATGGGGATTACAACAAGACATACGCGAATATTATCTCACGTAACCAAAACAAAGTTAACCGTAAAAGCCTACAATTAAGTAGACCTTTACCTAACTCAGTTCAAATAAATAAACAAACGTTCCGTTTGTATAAACCCGGTGACTGGTCTCTCGTGATTACGTCCCCAAAAGGTAGCTACCAAAAAGTTGTCACGCTGTATTCACCGACTTATACATTACAATTACCGATCCCCTTGGGCGCACTCGACACACGCTACGACATGAATACGAGCACCTTGTCAATACACAATTTGTACTTAAACCATAATTACCGACTTTTTTGGGGCTTTATGAGGCATTGCTTTCATGCGTGTTACGTGCCCTCATTCAAGAAGATTAGATTTAAGGGTAAAGGGTACTACATTTATAAGAATAAAAGAAACACGATAACTCCACAGTTTGGATATGCGCACAGGCTTTACCTGTACTCGTACTTTGTCTCCGTTAAGTTCTTAAGCAAAACAAGTATCTTCATTTTCGGGTTCTCAAAGGCCGACCTTGTTTCGATAAGTTTGGGCATTAAATCTATGAGGCCCATTAATATTTTCACAGGTAGGGGTGTGCGTTTTTCTCGCCAAATCATCTACAAAAAAGTCGGAAAAGTAAGCTCGTACCGGTAGCTGACCTCTATGTTTTGAACATCTATAGAACTTAAATTACGCCATACTGTACGGATAATACTTACTTATATCGCCTACGAGTCTAACCTCTCAGCAACACTCTCTTACGTAAATTACCTTGTTTTTATCATGACAATAGTGTTTCTTTCATTCTACGCATAAGCATAAATTATCGGTGACTTTGAAGTTTTCCTATCTATAATATCTATATCTGTTCTAGCTATCCTAGTTTATAACGTAATAACGGTACTTTCCTTCAAAGATTTACTACGTCGGTTCGGGTTTATGAAAAACACGCGCCGTGATTTTTATGAGTGTGGTTTCAAACCGCAAAACCAGAGGCCTATTAAGATTTCATTACAGTTTTTACTGATATGTGTCTTTTTTTTACTCTACGATATTGAGCTTGTGTTCTTATTCCCGTTCGTGTCGGGGTATACGTTTTTAGGGCTGTATGACATGCTGCTATTGGCTTTATTTTTTAGTGTACTATTCGTAAGTCTTAATATTGATTACGAGCGCCACGCACTGTACTGACAAGAATAACCTCATTAAATTATGTTAGAAGGACGAACCTTTAGAAGAGCTTTATGGGGGTATCACCCAAGTTTTCAAAATATTGATATTGTGACTAATTGGAGTTGGAATTTAATTTCCCTCTCATCAATGGTTTTTTCATACCTAAATTTTTACGTTAACAGGTTAGTATTACCTTTTTCGAGTGTAACCTCTATCATAGGTTTCATGCTACTATTGTCTATAGTAATGCAACTACTGTCTGGATTTTTCCTAGGATGGTATTACATCCCAGAGCCTGGGCTAGTTGTCGAACTACGGGAGGAAATGTTTAACGATACCCGTTTTGGTGCGGAAGTCTTTTACATGCACGTAAGGGGTGTAGACACTTTAATGGTACTCTCTTACATGCACATAATGAAGAAAATTTACCTAAAAAATTATGTTACTTCGGAGTCTGACGGCTGAATGCTTGGGGCCTACGCTTTTGTATGATTCCATTATATAATTGCACTAGGTATCTCACTCAGCGCCTCTCACCTCAGTGACCTAACTTTAACTATTATTGCTAATATTTTTTGGTCTGTTTTTAACAATATATATAAAACATATTACATTATATTCACTAACAAGCACTTAAACATCGATCAATTAACTAGGTTAATGGTTTTACACTACTTCACCCCCTGGTATTATTTATACCTCGTTAAACTGCACATTATGTTTTGTCATGAATCTTGGGATACTGATAGTGGGGAAGCAACCTACGAAGATAAGTCAGGATCCTATGTTTCATGGTTCTACGATGCCTTCCTTAAAGAGATCCAAGATGCATCTTATTGGACTCTTTATGTTTTCGTATATTTCTTTTTACACCACTTTAACGGGGCAACCGTTAATTATTTCTTCTTCGAACGGTGAAATATCTCCGAGTTAGACGAAGTTCGTTTTTACGGAGTCGCACCTCACTGGTATTTTCGCCCACTAATGGGTATTTTAGTCATCTCACCCACCCATTACGAAGGTCTTATGTGGATGGGTCTGTGGTTTGTTCTACTAGCAGCACTGCCGGTTATTTATAACTGCTATAACGTATTCCATAAATATGTATCCGCTATCCCAATGCAAAACTCTTTACTCCAAACAAGCTTCTTCGTATTTTTCATGATGTCACTTTACTGTACCGCTAGTATGTTACCTTGCGGTCGTTACTATTATGACCCAGAAGGTGGGTATGTTGGAAACCCTTGAGTCAAGATGTCTTACCAATTCTGTTACTTATACCTCGGTTGGATGATTCACCACCTAGACTTATTCGATCATTACATTTTCCAATTCAGCCAAACTCTAATGCGTAAATCCAGCTCCTACTCATATCGTACACTATTCGCTAGGACTGCCTCCGCAAATGACGAAGTGCCTACTGAAGTTTTCGAGAAATAATATTAACCAAGCCCGTTTACCGGGTTTTGTATGCCTATCATAGACACTAAAAATTTATTAACGAATCTTGCCTTATACAAATCAGCGCTAAACTTCCTCCTAAAAAAAAATGGAGTTGCCTACACTATCTGAGATAACTTTATCCAAAAGTCCTCTTTTATAACCGTTTATTACTCACGTAACGAGAATATGTGGGGTGACGGCTTCCTATTCGATTTTTTACAAAAAAAGACTGCCGATGCGTGGGTTCGTCGATTTGTCATATATACCGGTTTCTTATTTAGTGAGCGACTAGTCTTTGACTCTGTCGTCCGTTTATACTTAGACAATCTGATCTGGCCTGGGCACTCTAACAGTATTTTTGAGGTCTCAAACGTCTCAGAAATGCTATCCTATACAATTTTTGTTCTACTGTCGTTGTTTTTCGTAGTAGTACTGGTGTGGCCCCTCATATTATTGTAAGCTTCGCCTGAGGCCGTATATATGTTATTTAACGATGCCTTTATTCTAGAGATATTAATTCTCGTGTCAGTAATGTGTTACTTAGTAAGCACAAACCTAATGATGCTATTGTATACCGGAGGTATTTACCTCATACTTATCGGAATTTTCTTACTTGTTAATGATTCGGACATTTACATAGGGTTTTTGTGAGTGATAGACTTGGGTGTCGGGCTTGTTTTTTTCATCTTTATATTACATTTCACGTCTTTCCTATTCCAAAAATCCCAATTCGACCTCTCATCGCGTCACTTCGTTTTTATGTACCTCCTCTCAACCTTCACACTATACTTCTTTTACTACTTTGCCTCTTCGGCCGATACGTCGTACTACGGAGATTTATCTAAAACGTGGTTTTTCAAAGTAAGTTATGTAGATTATATGCTTATAGCAAACACGCACGAGGTAACAGACTTAAACACGCTACGCGAAACTTATTTTTTACTTAATAGTTTCGAGTTCTTCATTGTAAACTTTAGCCTCTTTTTCGGCTTAGTAGCGTCAATTCTTATGTGTTTCATGATTCAGCGTATATTTGCTTTCTTAAACTTTACGCAAGTTGTCCATATGGGTTTATTATCGCGCGCAGATACCGGTTTCTTTGTGCGTTGTCAGAACATGGAGTCTCAGCAACGGACTTCTGCTTCGGTACGAACTTGGGCCAAAGCTAAAAAACGTTAACACGCCTCAACTGGTATGCCTCGAAGAGTTATATATCACCTCTCATTCTTGAGCGGGCGGTATACTATTGCCGTTTTTTATATGGACGTGTGTCCGTATTAGGCGAACTGGGCTGGCTATTCGAAATAATTTTGGGGTGGTCCGACTCAGTACACGATTAAATTTTTACGTTTTGAGGGTAAGTAGGTTGTCGTTTACACGTCATAAAAGTTCCCATCACCATCGTTTTACGCGAAATTCTCCTAATATCCGCGCGCACTTAGGCAGGCTACCCTCCTAACAAACTAGGCCCCCTCCACCCCCCCGTATAACTCAACCAAAACGAAGTAAAGTTTAGGGCTAACACACTCACTACCCTGTTTATAATCACTTTTATTTACTAAAAATATAAAGTTTCGTGCCTAAAGACCTCGTACCTAAAGACAAAAAACCTCTGGTTTCCCCAGAAAGTTATTACAACTCATTCGACACGTCTAATGCCTACCCTACAAAATACGGACTAAATCCCTTCTCCATAGAGGGACTAATTGACTTCTTCGGCATTAACCAAAATCCCTCCTTAATCTCTTGTTTACAGGAGTATTTCGATGTTAATACGTCAAACTCGGTTCATAATCTTTACGTATTATCCGACCCAAAAGCACAAACCCTTTTAGTAACCTGAGATTTAAATATCTTTACTAATTTGTCTTTTCTTTCAGTCAGCGACCTACTCAATTCAAACTTGGCGGAGGTTGGCGTGGCCCTAGCCGATGAAATCGAACTAGCTGCTGTCGTACGTCCCTACCAGTTAGAAAATTTACGTTCCCTTTTTCCTAACCTTCATGGCATGATTAATAATTACGAGTTAGGTTTGTCTTCAGACGACTTTGTAGTCGTTGGTGGGTTATCTACTCCTGACACCAAACTATACTACCCCGAACCGTTCATAGCTTCCCCCTCGTTCGTACACGAAGACTTGTGGTTTATTCATATTTTACATTATCAGCACTGACTCTGGTTTATGTTCATATCCCTTATTATGTTTTATTTTATTACGTTCATCAATGTTGTACGTTGGTGCAGCCTACGGTCTAAACCGAAGAGAGAAACGCGCGGAGTTAGTAGGTCAAAGTGTGCCGACCTAATCACAGGGGCTGTGCCTGCGGCGTGAGCAGCCTCTATTATTATTTCCGAAAGCGTGGATGCCACCGATTATTATGACGGCTTCGGGCCAGGCGAGATCGTCAGAGGTATTAGAGCTTACCAATGGGGCTGAGAGTATTCTTACCCAAAGGATATAGACCTTAATTATAATGCCAACCCTTCTTACTCCTCCACGTTAGGAAACTCGTTAAAGGACACAACCGTCAGTTCCACAGTGCTGAGCTCAAATACGCTCTGGAAGTACTACCAAAACCGTAACAACAATAAAACCACGCCGATTCCAGCACATTTAGTACTCTCACCGACTGAGAACGCAAAGATAACTAACTTTATGAAGTTTGCAGATTTAGGAACTAATAACGTAAAGGATTCAACGGCTTTTAAAAAAATACAATATTTTTCAAAAACGAACCCGCAACAATTGTATGAGAATGCCTCCGAGTTTAACCTACGTTGTAAAAAATTATCCGACCTTTACTTTAACGATTCGGAACCCACACAAACACACACCTACGACACATTAAGACAGTACAACTCCGCACTACTTTCATCCCCAACTAGCAACCTTAACCCCTTACCGGACCCAAAAAGCTTAGCCACTCTGCGTCATCATTGTTCATCAAAGTCGAGGGTAACGGCGGCTGTATGAGCGGCACGTCGAGAGGCTTTAGTCGTTTTAATGATGAATGGTCCTCTTGGTGTTACCGGTAACGGGGTTGTCAGTGGAGGCTCTGTTGGTTTGGGTATAAGCTCACGGTCGCATAACAGCGACTTGTTCAATCCCAAACGCCCAAAGCCTCAAGGCCCGGATCGCGCCGAATCTGTCGAGTTCAGCGCGTACGGACACCTCACGGTTATTAACCACTATTCTTCAGTCAGTAAAGTAAACGGCGCTGAGGTGGTAAGTTCCTGGTCACACTACAGTGATCCCGCAAACCCCGGGCGTACAAAATCGCAACGCTCGTACTACGTTGAAACCTTCAAGTTTGACGCGTACGGATACCCCAAGGTTATTAATCGCTATTCCTCATTCAGTAAAGTAAGCGGTGCCGGAGTATTACTCAGTGTAGATCGTAGTGTGCAGGGCTGCCTTATAGACGAGCCTTTTAGGGGAGGCGAGGCTCTCACCCCAAACCAAACTAAAACTCTTATAGAGATGCGCAGGAGGCAAGATATCTTAGAAGAGCAGGAGCGGGCGGCAAGGTATAACCTCTCCCAAGCATGATGAATGGGGTTGCTCGGCACTGAGGCTCTTCACGAGACTGGCTCGGAATTCTCATTTGTCCCTCGAAAACTAGATATACCGAGAGAAAAGCAACTTTGAGAGTCGAGCTCGGGGGGTAGTAACTGCGTATCAAGCTCACGGTCGCATTACAGTGACTTGTTCAATCTCAAACGCCCAAAGCTGCAAGGCACGGGTCTCGTCGAACCTGTTGAGTTCAGCGCGTACGGACACCTCACGGTTATTAATCACTATTCTTCAGTCAGTAAAGTAAACGGCGCTGAGGTGGTAAGTTCCTGGTCACATTACAGTGACCCCGCAAACCCCGGGCGTACAAAATCGCAAGGCTCGTACTACGTTGAAACCTTCAAGTTCGACGCGTACGGATACCCCAAGGTTATTAATCGCTACTCCTCATTCAGTAAAGTAAGTGGTGCCGGGGTATTACTTAGCGTAGATCTTAGTGTGCAGGGTTTCCTCATAGATGAGCCTTTTAGGGGGGGGCGGGGCTCTCACCCCAAACCAAACTAAACCATTATAGATATACGCAGGAGACAAGATATCTTAGAAGAACAGGAGCAAGCGACAAGGTATAACCTCTCTAAAGCATGAATAATGCGAGGCAGGGTTACTGAGGCTCTTCACGGGACCGGCTCGGAATTCTCATTTGTCTCCCGAGAACTAGATATACCGAGAGAAAAGCAACTTTGAGAGTCGAGCTCGGGGGGGTAGTAACCACGTATCAAGCTCGCGTAACTCAAACTCTTTTATTAAGCCGGTTATAGAACTACCGTTTACATTACCTGAAACCGGTCCGATATATAGTCCCGTAGAGCTCACTTACTACCTTTGAACTTGGGGCAGGGGGGGTGGTGACTCACTACCCCTTTACCCTTCGTGAGTGGCAGCTACTCTTCCTGGAGGCAGCGTTATATACCCTAATGCCTACCCCCCTCTACACTACTCCCATCCGCGTACGTGTGCGGGTACGCTGGTATATCACCACACTAGCTGCAATAACCCACGTTTTATTTAAAATACCGACTACTTATAGGAGACTTTTCACAGAAAATAGTTACTATGGGGGGGGGTAATATTAGTGACCGCTACTTACGTTGTATACTGATGTAGCCCAGAGTTAAAAAAGTTGTAACACTTACTTACGCCAAACCGTCCGCCGTCAATCTAAGTGGGTCGTACGAGTTTCTGTAAACAGGACTTTAGGGTACCGATACGGCGCTGAGGTAGGGATTACTAATAAGCTACTTGGGGCCGAGAACTCTTCGCAATATATATTCTATGCGCCTGATAGTATTAAGGTCAGATACTGCGGAATATATATACAAAAGTTAAATTGTAATCGGGTGGTAGATAATACACGTCGATGACTTTATTACGCAAAAAAGAGTTTAATGCGTAGGCTGAATATATTTCAGTCTGATTTACCGCAGAAGTGGTGAATGTAGTCATACCTGCTATAGAACAGGTCATGGGTCGTATTGTGGACGAGATCGGTAATAAAACTGGTAATATTATTGGTTTAGCTGGTGCAGTGTACAACCTTAATGCGGCTCTACGGTCGATAGACGCTCATTTGCACCCCATGCCGACTATCGAAGCATCGTTTATTCCCCTTGGCAGTGGGGTAGATCTCCGCACAACACCCGAGCTTAATGCTTTAACGGGTCGAATAGCTATGTTAACTGGCAAGCGGACGTGCTTTTCCGTGTATATAAGTACTAAGCGCTCAATCGCAACTAAGCCTATTATAGGGGTGGTTGCGGGTAATATCGTCGAAATGTGCAATTGGCTCGGAAAGAGGGCCAGTGCTGTGCGCGGGCGTCTCGACCCCCAAAAGACTGGCAACACCGTGTTTGGGGCTCCGAACTCTGCAATTTTTAATGTTTTCATGATAAACTCCCGCCTTACTGGAGAACCGGTTATGCGGCCTAGGTTGGTTGCGAAGACCGTTGAGGGGGCCTATACGGCTACGTAAACCCCTCACATTTAAAACATAAGTATGTAAAAACGGTGCAGAGAGCTCTTGCAGTCAGGTACCGTACTCGGTTAAGGGTTGGTTGCGGTAGGTGTAACGTTTACTGCCGTGATTGGTCGACAGTTACGCCCTTTAACACCCCAACTATTCACCCATAAACAATATAAGCACAGTAGTTGGTCTACGTACGGGCGGGCATACCGTACGCCGGAGTAGGGGGGGCCGTTGCTACACTTTCCGCACGTTTTCAGGTCTGGGGACCCTCCCTAACTCATCGGCCGTATCTATCTACGGGGGTAGAATTACCCCGGATACTACAATGCCTTCCCTCGCCCACTTATTCACGTTTCGTACCTTAGGCAGTGCGTTTACTCTAACTCACCACCTCATAATTAGTAATCAAACAGGTTACTAACTTCTCTGCAGCCCAATTATCGGCTTCACCCCGGACCTACACCGCATTAAACGATTTGGGTGTTATACGACTTATCGCATTGGCCTGCAACCTCCCCCCGTATAAGCCGGGCCCACTATTCAAGATAATTTTGGAGTGGCCCAATTCAACACACGATCGAATTTTCACCCCTTTGGGTTAAGTAGGTCATCGCCCGTACAGCGCAAAAGTTCTCATAACCGACACTTTATGCGAAATTATACTAACGGCCCGACACCCCCCGCCTGTAACTTTGTTAAACGACGTAAAGTTTGGTATAAGCACACTCTCGTAGCCCGGTGGTAAAGCGCCCAACTTGGTGTTTGGTTAAATGCAGGTTTGATACTCGCAGCTACAAATTATGCAACTTTGGGTAATGTTGAGCTGCCCAAACCCCCAACCTTCGTCTTCTAGGTAGGGTAGCGTCTTCGGTACCTCAGCAAGGTCTGAGCGCGCCCACATTGGGGGGGTACTAAACGCAACGCTACGTCTTTCACACAGCGAGCAGAAATTTCTACGACTTACTTACAGTCCGCGTTGTGAATTTTTTAAGCAAATATCAAGAGTATAGCTCAGTGGTAGGGTGCTAAAGTTGTTGTAATAATCCGTAATAGTCCCGTATACGCGACTCACTCGACGCATTTTGGGTGGGTACAGTCGGTGGCCGGTCGAGTCCATACCGCAGGAACCTGATCTGTTAGTAACCTGTAGGTGGTGTTTTATACGCTTCCGTTTACTGCCCCTATTGCAATCGTATGTTATTTTAGCATAGCGGCACCACATCTTACATAAACGTCTTATTATTTTAGATTTTGCTTAACGAAAACACCCTGTTATCCTCTTTAATGGTTGTACTACTGACACTATTCGTCGTTCTTACCGAACGTAAACTTCTTGCTTTTGCTCAGCGTCGTATGGGCCCCACTTTAATGGGACGTAACGGCGCTTTTCAGATACTTGCTGACCTTTTCAAAATGCTAACAAAAGAGATATTCTTGATCCCACGCCCAGCCACAGTAATGGCCCCAATTTTTTTGTCCCTACTGTTTACGACCCAATTGTTATTCGCCCTTAACTTTATTTGGGGCCCTAGTATGTTCTTAGTAGATTCTGTAGACTCAATGGTACTTTACCACCTAATACTAATATTACTCTCAAATATATTTTTCTCCGCAGTCGGGTTATTGAGCCAGTCACGTTATGCAATTATAGGGACTGTTAGGGGTTTAGTGCATATGATATCTTTAGATATTTTTATAACAGTACTCTACTCCTTACTAGTGTTCAGTTCCCAATCAGCCAATTTCCACGACTTCGTTTTAACACAAACGGGTTATTGGTATTTATTGGTTTACGCGCCCGCTGCGTCAGGGTTTGTAGTAGTTCTTTTCCTGGAGTCAAAGCGTGCTCCTTTTGACCACGCAGAGACGGAATCGGAGGTGGTTGCGGGTTATTCAACCGAGTATAATGGTCCGATGCTATTAATGTTTTTCCTTGCTGAGTATTTACACCTAGTCATCTCGGCGCTACATTTCATTCTCTTTTTTGCAGGCGGGTGGTTCTCTTTTGAGTTACTTTCGGTGTTACCTCCCTTTTTCTCAGCTTACCACGATAGTTCCGTGTACGCGGGACTCCTTATTTAAGTATTTGAGTCTCGATACTTATACCTTATGAGAAGGCCTACGGCGTCTTTGATTCCCACTAACGCGTTATCGGGTATTACTTACGCTCGGCTTAATTTATACCGGCGTGGGTTATGGATACCCAGTTTCAATGATACTACAGGTGACTTGCTTGCAGCAGGCAGCGGTTATGTCTTCGTCAGGGACTACGGCTACATTACCGTTAGACCACCTGTCCGATACCTTTACCGCACTCACAAACCTATAACACTTAATTTCTATAACAACACTAAAAATTTCTCGGCAATTGCGGTTACGTGTGGGCTAGTTTGGAAGTTTATCATATTGGTGGGTTATTACGCTAACGAGGTTGACCTCTACTCCCGTATACCCCAAGCCGACTTTTATGGGAGCGTTTTATATTTCGTATGGACCAGTTTTTGGTATCTACCTTCCTACACCCTTTTATTGATACTGGTTGCGATATCCTTTAACGCACGCTCTATCCGACTCAGTTACATACTCCTGAGTTTACTACTCTTAGCGTACTCATGCACACTACTAGATTATCAGGCATTAAATCCGACACCTTTACCGTTTTGTCGTGGTGAGAGTTGGAATACATTGTTGACTAATAGCGTTAACAAATACCACCCGTTTATTTTCTACAGTACAATCTCAGGTGCTCTTGCTATTTATTGGTGTATCGGGGTCACACCCACACACACGAAATTGTCAGTATTTACGGGCCTCGCTGATGGGTATGCCTTTTCGCAAACCAAACTATCCCACATAGTATTCACGTTATTTTTAGGGAGCTGGTGGGCTGCGCAAGAGGGGTCGTGGGGCGGCTGGTGGAATTGAGATCCGTCAGAAGTTTTCGGCTTGGTAGTTATGATCTTCTTTACGCAAGTAATACACCGCCACGCCTTAAAACATACTCGGTACATCCTACAGCTGGTGGTACAAATACTCTTAATAACTATCCTAATTTTGTATCTCTTTATTCAATTAAATTTCGACCTAGTTTCTCATAATTTTGGCACTAAAGCGGATCAATTCGTCGACTCATATCAACTACTTCTATTACTACTAATTAGTACAACCTTACTTTTGGGTTACAGGCTTGGGTCGCTGGTTATGGGCTGTGTTCGCAGCAATACACAACTGTTTTTAGGCCTACGGACTTTACGTAGTAGAGTCTTATTTACGTGCATCCTCTTAGTCTCTACAGGGTTAAGTTTTACTGATCTACTTAACAACTTTAGTTGGTCGATAGTGGGTACTAACTTGGTTAATTTGCCAGACTTGTCAGCACATTACGCAACGGTATCAATATTAACACTTACTACCTTATTGTATAAGCCGTCACTACTTACGCTAGCACCTACCTGTTTTATAACCGCCCTTACACATACCTTACCCCATACGGTACTGATTCGATCTGCTAAATCTTGAGTGGCGTTCAACCACACTTTAATTACCTACGTGCTCCTAGTAGCTTGTTTTTCCACAAACCAAGTATCCACTATATGGTGCCAAGTCGCAGACAACTCACAAACGTTTCTCCTCGAAACTCTATCCGACTTAGGTAAAACGTACCTAGTGCTCAGTGCGTATGTAGTCGAAGTTGGTTATACTCAATCGTGATCTAATCAATTGTCCGGGTACGGGTGAAACGTCTTTAAGGACGGTAGTGTGCCTCTTGTACACACCTTTTCACACCCCTTAGGGGCGAACGGTCAGGCTCAGGGGATGCTTTCCGCTAGTACAGAACATCTACATTCCGTACAAGTCACCGACCCCCTTATCACCGGTTTATGCGGGACCGTGCTTCTAATTTTAGTCAGCATAGTGACACTGGCCACCTCCAAACCTTTAATTACTTGTTAGTAAAATCGCCTATAACTTTACGTGCCCCGGTCGTAAAGCAGTGCTAGTAAGGGCTGCTTATGTGGCCGGGTGCGTAAACTAGTCAAATTAGTCCGCACGGTAGTCGGTTTATAGGGTAATTATGATAAGCTTTGTAGTACAAAACTTTTATACACAACCGTTTCTTATTAAAACTCAGAAGTACAACGCACTAATCGTTAAGTATAACACTGATTTACTTTATACTCTAATAAAAGTTGTTGTAGAGTTAAGTTGTTCGAGGTTGAATTGGGCCCACACTTACACACCGACCGATTACATGTTTCAGAGTAATTTCATCAAACCCTTCTGACTATTGTTTAAGAGTCTCATATCCCGTAAAGCTGGTATTATGTCAATAAACCTTACCAAAAGTTATTACCACCATACCGTCACGAGCCTGCGCGATTCGGTAAAAAGAGGGTATATTAGTTCACACAACACTGACGTAAGCAACTCCTTAAGTGTTTATATGCAACCTCATGTCGTGTTACCCTTTAGTTTTCAGACACAAACTTACAACACGTTAATGTTCTATATACTATTCCAGTTAGTTACGAACTACGCAGCCCCTCAAAACGATTTTAAACTATATCACGCTTATGTGATGCGGCCTCAAAATTTTGTCACGTACAGTTTCTTAAACTTATTTTACTTCCGCCTCACACACTTCTAGAGCTGGCCTATCAGCCGATGTAGCTAGAGTTATCTTAATTTTACAAAACCTTTTCACCTTTGCACCAACAGCTCTAGTTATCCACTGCTTATTCATATTCCTTTTTAAGCGCTGATTGGGTCCAATCGGCACGTTTTATGCGTCTCTGCTAAGTTTTTCATTTGTGTTAATGTGCTCGCTTAACGAGCTGTACGCAATACTGCTTCACGGTAATTACGTATTTGTCGACTTCGGTCGTTGGTTTTTCTGTCTAGACTTAATAGACTCACACCTCGTATTTTGTATCGACACACTATCACTCGTGGCTTCAGCCCTGGTACTAACGCTAACGATGTTCGCGCTATATTTCGGGGTTGAGTACATGTATCGAGAGGCGTTCATAAATAGACTTTTATATCTACTAAACCTATTTGCGACCAGTGTGGTATTTTTGTTTTATTGTTATGACTACTTTCTGATTTTATTCTCATGGGAGTGTATAGGGTTATTTTCGTTTTTACTGGTAAACTTCTACTCTACGCGAATATACACAATAAAAGCTGCCCTTAAAACGTTTGTATTCTCTCGCATAAGTGACATGTTCATGTTTTTTTCGTTTCTCTTAACAATAAACACTTTCAACACGACCGACTTATCCCTTATATTCGTCCAAACCCCGTTTCTAGCCTTCCACTACGTTTTTATTGGTGATTACGCCGTCCACTTTCTAACTCTCTTTTCGTTTTGCTTAGTGACATCCGGTGGTATCAAAGGCGCACAGTTCTTCTGCCATGTATGGCTCCCGGACGCGATGGAAGCCCCGACGCCCGCGTCAGCACTAATCCACTCATCAACGCTGGTTGTCGCAGGAGTATTCTTAGTCATTCGATTTTCAATTTTATTCGAGTTTACTGTTTTTACCAATTATTACCTCGTGTTATTGGGAGCACTTACTTTGTCTTTCGGCGCCATCACAGCGTCATTCCAAACCGATATTAAAAAACTTGTTGCGTACTCAACCATTAGTCAAATAGGTTATTTAGTTTGTGGCTGTGGTTTTTGTTGTTACGAAGAGGTCCTTATATACTTAATTATCCACGCGCTGAATAAAGCTTTCTTGTTTGTATTGGTCGGATATACGGTCCACTTTTTTAGCGGCAACACTGATATGCGTCAGATGGGCGGCGCGTATCTCTATTCATTCGATATCGCCGTACTACTGTTCGGTTGCTGTTTTAACTTGGCCGGATTACCGTACAGTGCGGGGTTTTTAGGTAAAGAGTTCTTACTGTTACAAGTACTTCGTGATGACTTTCTATCGTTATTCGTGCGCGGGTGTTGGTTAGTAAGTTTCTTCTTTACACCTATTTACATGTTCGTACTCGTTTACCTAGTTATGTTCGGGCCCAAAAAGGGGTCCATAGCAGCGTACGTATCAGCGTGGGAGTTTCGTACCACTAAACATCTGAGCGCTGTCGTACTGAAAGGTCTGTCTTCCGCTGCCGCGCTGAGCTATAGGCTACAGTTCACCACAGTTACGTCGCGCTTAACCAGTTACGTACTGGTTAGTTTTTGACTGTTCTTCTTCTTCTACGGAGAGACTCTGCTGCTGGTAGTTTTTAACTACTCAACCCCTGTCGATACGGTTACTTCGTCGTCCTTTTTTACCATCAAGCAGCATGTAGTTTTTTTTATTACCACAACCCCTGCCAAACTTCTAAGTTATATAAACTTTTATATTTTCTTCCTGACCAGTTGTGCGTTCGTTTACTTAACAAACCTAAGTTATGCCTATAATTACAACTATTTCCGACTCAGCTTTATAAACTCTTCATTAACCGCTACCCTCGCACTAACATACCTTTTCTACCCAATTTTTTAAGAACATATTCGGTAAGCGTGGTTGGGGTGTGCGCCGGGCAGAGCTCAAAAACCTCCAAACCCTATCATGTAAAACTTACGTAAATAATAATTTATGAACTTATTAAAGTGCTGTAGGTTCCGAAAGTGTTGTTACCGATACAATGGTAGTTATACGCACTCGTAATATGCCCCTGAAGAATCACGGCGCGCTTAATACTACCGGTAATATTTTAAGCAGGGTGAATGTTACTTGCGCCAGTACGGAGTACCTTAATCGCAAGCAACGATAATCGTGTCGATAACAGTACGCCCAGTGTCTATAACGCAGTGGTTGTGGAAGTTACCACGAAATTAAACCTAATTATTACCCTTGTCGATTTAAGCCACCCACTAATTATACATGGGGTGGTGGCGTAGTCAGCACCTCAACTATAATATCGAGCGCGGTAATACTGGCCACAATCTTATTGGTCTCGATATTACTCTGGATGAGTTAAGAGGTAGGCATGGTGATAATACTACGCCTGCATTTCAGGGCTATAAGCGGGGAGGTAGTCTCGGTAGTATAAATATCGCCGTAAATATCATAAGTCATGTCCGACCAAAAAAGAAATTTGGGTAATGTAAATAATATCGTCGGTGCTATAGGGGGTATCGTGGGTGCTCGTACTTCTAATAACATTGACAACACCCGCGGTACCCCAACCGTACTATTACTTAAACGCGCGTTGACAAGACGTCTCCAAACCATCTGTAGGGCTCGCCAATACGATGACCCTAAATAAAATAACCTACTCACGTTACACGATAAACCCACCCTAGTCCGTTAAGTGCTTTACGCTGTTATCACGCCCATACCTAATTCGTACGTAGTTGCGAGTACAGTACGTCGTCGAATTTACAAGCGGCCTCCGATTAACGACCCCGCGTTTACACGGCGGCCGCCGCGTTAGGGTTAAGGTTTCGGGGGTATAAGCGCTAGGTTTGGTAGTAACAGGCGCTCATCTAAGCCGCATACCACTTCAACCAGCTCCGATGCGTATGCTAACACCTTAATTACGGTATAATTTTTCTATTATGTACACCCCGACCCTGCCGCTTCTTACAGTAACGTACTTACTCCTCACAGGACCCCGCCTCCCGACGTAGATAGGGGGGTGTGGCTAGTCCAAACGCCTGCATTAGACTCGCCGCTACCGGTGACTGGTATATCGGCACGCTCGAATAAATTAAACACCCCGAGATTTAATTTTACTACGGGCTCGTTTCAAAACTATTC
>Ga0302121_10000552_pt1 | contig 19595 bp, 19 predicted proteins | sample CB21_surface_MG_FD_203120 | JGI IMG/M metagenome (GOLD analysis project Ga0302121, IMG submission 203120) | Marine microbial communities from Western Arctic Ocean, Canada - CB21_surface | ecosystem: Environmental > Aquatic > Marine > Oceanic | place: Canada: Western Arctic Ocean | collected... | reverse complement strand
CCGGCCAACGGTATAGAAACTGACGACTGAGAAGAAAGAGATATCTGTGGTCGTCTGAGTGATGGTCGTACCTTCGCAAAGCCGCGAGCAAGTCGCCTTGGTCACCTCTTGAAGCAACGCGAAATCGCAAAAGTAATCTTTGCGGGGCGAGTCACCCAACACTGCTCGCTGTTGGTTTTTCCTCTTTATCTGCCGATCAACCGCCAACTCGATGCAGCGCGTTGCGCGAGGAAGGCTATTATTCAGTTAATCCACAAATTCCGAATACTTCACTTCAAAAATTATCTCGTGGCAGTCCGCATTCGGCCAGTGATAGTCCGCAATATGTTCATCAAGACAAACAAGTCCCCGTTGAATGCCGAGGCACTGGGCTAGCATCTCCCACCCGGTCGCCTTGCAAATTGCATGTGTAGGCTCTAATGGCTGAGGATATAAATTGGATAGAGCTTTCGAAAAATCTAGGTTAGTCGCCGTGGCTCGGCTTCAACAACCAAGGAATAAGCCAAAGCCAACCAAGCATGACCAAGGCCTCTAACGTAATTATATTAGGTGCCTCTAATCTTCTCCGAAATCTTCCATTTTACGTCTTTGCTCAATTTCTCTTAGCTTATCAAGGCTACTTTTGTCCTTAAGACTCATCAAGTACGCAGCGCAGCTTAGTACTAGTATTGCGCCTGCCTCAGCAAGTAAAACTAAAGCTTCAGTTTCCTTACTCTGCATAACAATAAGACGACAAAGAGCAGTCACGGCAATGATTATTGGTAAGGTCACTGGAATACGACTGGTTGCATAAAACGCCCCTATCATTCCAATAATCTCGGCGTATATGAACAATAAGAATAAGTCGGGGAGGCCAACATAAAGGTTCGTATACATCTCAAATAGAGACTGAACACACGCAACCAACGTAAGAATTCCGATAACGGCTAGCAATGCTTTCTCGCTAGCGATCGTCGTCCAATGAAGCCGCTTATTTAGCGAATTTCGCTCCAATAGTCTTTTTGTAACTTTGACTAAAAGGGGCTCGTCGTTATCGTAATCACGCTGCTCATTCATAAAAGCTCCGAATTTTGAGGTTAACCTTGTAATTTCTTTTCTAATAGATCTTTTACAGTAAGCCTACAGCACTAACGCAAGGCCAAACACCGTAATCTTAGCGATTCAAAGAGCCCATTATCGGCAGTAGTATTGAGCCAATGATCTGCATCCAAGACACTGCACTAGGTAGTCAAAAGATCTTTTGCTATGCGTGAAGAAGGCCGTCACTTTGCCGTCACCTTGACTCGCTGGCACACCTCTAGTGCGTCACGGATAGTAGGTAGTGTGGCAAGGTGGTTCTGACTAGGAGAGTGGCGCAGCAAATGCGCTGCTGAAATTTCTGCTTCTTCAAGTCTGAGATTAATAAGTCGATAGCCTTCTAGTCGCGCCGAGAGGCCTAGCTCTCGCCTTTAGCAAAAAAACAGTTAGCGCCTACCTTTTTAAATTATTTACAAATGTATATCACTGGTTACTACCAATTTTAGTGTAGGGCTGTAGAGGCCCCCGCCGCCTCTTTAGGGTACCCACATTTGTTTAAGCTAAAGTGGTAGACACCTTTGCTCCCTTGACAGGCTTCTGAGGCTTTGAAAACCTACGTGAGACGTGAACTAAGGCTTTAGAATATTTGGAGTAGGCAAATCGTGCCGGAACGCAGGACCACCCATCAAGAAACTCCTTCTAAAACGTAGCTACGGCAGGCTATTTTATATGGTTCTAGATGTGTTTTAGAAACTTTTTTAGAAACTTCTAACCAAGCCGGCCCATCTAAAGCACCCCCGGGGGGCATCTATAGCCCTACACTAATAATTGTAGTTACCAGTGGGATACATTGGATGTGGATTTATAAAAGTAGGTTTTAGGGGAGTCATGGGTAGGCGGTTGTGGTGCTTGTGAGGCCTTTAGTGGCTGGAAAGATACACAGGCATAAGATTTTCAAACATAAATCCACATCTGAGCAGTTGGGCGGGGCTTCTGAGAACGAAGCCTTCCATAGACTAGTTTATCAAAGAGATATTGCGTATCTAAAAAAATACTACAAAGACTTTATGGGGAAAATATCAAAGCACTTCCTAGTATTAAGGTTTAATCTTTTTTAGGAATCCCTGTTTTGAGTATTATGTTTTGAGTAGTAGGCCCCTTCATTTCAAACTTAGCCTGTTCAAAAGATGGAGCGGCCATCCTTCCCATAACATTATTAGAAAATCCATATTGTTCTTTTGGGATTCCAAGAAAGTTTTTATCCATTTTTCCATTCCCATTTAAATCAACAAAGACTGCTATAGCATATTCACCATGCAGCAACATTTCGTCTATACCTTGCAAATCTTGGCCTATTTCCACTGCACCATTAAAGCATGACTCTTCTTCAGATTCGTTTTCAACTGAACTCTCAAATCCTGCTGCGTTTTTGCATATGGTTAAATGCAGGTCTCCTGGTTTATCTAAATTTAAAATATTAAGAGTTAGATTTGACTCTTCAGCTAAATTATCTTCAGCCCAGCTAGGAACTGCAAAAGCTAACAAAAGCAAACCTGTAATATATTTCTTCATGTAGCTAACAATCCTTATAATTCTTCTTCACACATTCTCTAGCTAAGTCTTGAGCCTTGGAGATGTCTTGAGGTGTCATTTCTTTGACTAAGTCACCTTTGTAGCCTCTAGCTTTTTCATAGCCATTAGCTCCCGCAATGTTCCACCACATGTGCGCATAGACACTATCTTGAATAACACCTAGGCCTAAGATGTATGCAAAACCTAGTCTGCTCTGAGCTTTTGCATTGCCTTGCTCAGCAGCAAGCCTGTACCACTTCACAGCTTCTTTATTGTCTTCTATTACGCCTACGCCATCCTCATACATCACTCCAAGTACAAGTTGAGCTTGTGCATGACCTTGCTCAGCAGCAAGCCTCCTCCACTTAGCGGCTTTCTTATCATCCTCTATTACACCCTTGCCTTTTTCATACATCCCACCAAGGCTGTTTTGAGCGTCTGCAACACCTTGCTCAGCGGCAAGCCTAAACCATCTAAAGGCTTCCTCATCGTTTTCTATTACGCCTAGACCATCGCGGTACATAAAACCAAGCAAGAGTTGAGCAACTGCATTACCTTGCTCAGCGAACGGCTTTAATTCAGACAATGCAGTAGTGTAATCACCTGCTTCAGCAGCAGCTAAACCTTTGTCAAAGTCAGCAGCCCATGCAGTAGCGCAGGACAGCGTTAGTAGTAAGGCTAGAGTTAGTTTCTTCATAGTAGGAAAGATGACTGCTTTTGAGATATGCATAGACCATAGCAAAACACCTGTTTAAACGCACACAGAGGCTCATACAGCCATTTTAAGGGCTTCTTGGTACATAGGTAGTGGGGGTTAATTTAACGTCTCAAATAGGCTCTATAAAGCCTTGCTGAGCTTAGCCAGTTTTTCATGGTTTGTCAAGTTTGAACCTTGGCTTAACATTGCAGCCAACTGCTTCAGTCCACAGACGCATCATGGTCTTCATAGCCCAGATTTGATGTCTTTGCTGTACGGCTACAGCGTCATGCACTGGTAGACATACAATGCCTTGATGCATTCCTTCCTGCATAACCTTCTTCAAGATCTGACCTTCCAAGTTCTGAGCATTGATACCCCAGCCAATGAAAAGCTCTAGCTCTGGATACAACTGAGCAAAGGCAGCCTCTAGAGATTCAAACTTAGACTGGCTTATAGCCTCTTTGAAGCAAGCATTCATAGCTGCGCCTCTATCACTTGCTCCCATAGCTATTGTTGTAAACATCTTTACCTCAGATCTTTCACTGACATTAGCTATAGCACCTATATCTTCATAGGGTGTTTCTCCAGCATCCTGCTTGTGTAGTACGGCAAGTTGTAGCCTTAGGTGATTAGCATTGAAGTCCACTTCAGCAATAGCTTCACCATCAATTAAAGTGTTGATCCTGACTCTAGCTTTACGGTCAGGTAGGTTTTGAAAGCTGGTGTATAACCTTCCACCATTGAAAGGATCTGTTTTGTAGATTAGTTTTACTGGGCCTTTACAAGCCCATAAGTGATCCTTAAGGAAGTTGTTTAACTCCTTTAGCTCATCCTCCTCCCATTCAGCTGCTCTAGCGCCACCACTATTAGATACTTCCAGCCAGGGCTCACTAGGTTCATTTACAAGTGTGTAGGGTGGTTTGATAGGCTGCTCTGCGTCTAGGAAGAACTGATACAACTGCGGAGCTAACTTAGCAGTAGGGAAGATCCTTGTTCTCTTGCCACCACTTGTAAAAGCTTTACCAATCTTTTTGGTTATTAGCTCATGTTCTTCTAAGTAATCTACTACTGCCTTCATAGCTCCATGAGACCAGCCATTGGCTCTATAGTTTGCATCTGAGCTAAAGGCTCTGTTATCTAAAGCTACTAATAACCATCTCCTATGAAATACAACATAAGTCAGGTTCAGCAGTATTAGCTCCCAGTGCTTCCTCAATGTTTTTACATGATTACTCTTTCTAGTTCCTTTGCTTGCTGCTGCAAACTGATCAACTAGCTGGATAAACTCTGGATGACTAGAGGCAGTGCTCTTGAGTTTCAGTGGTGATAACCAAGTGTGATGCTCATCTTTGAAGTCTAGAGGATCAGGTAGTCCTTCTATGATTGGTATGAGTGTATTGATCATGGAAATAATACTCCTGTGTATATAGCCCAAGACGGCTTGGGTTAAGCCAAAGAGTACTTAAGACTGCATAAGTACATATACATATACATACACCTATAGTCCTACTGCTACTAATAGCCTGCTAAAGGGGACAATAGTTCTACTTCTACATCTATAAGTATTCACTAAGGACTGCCTTAGAGAGGAAGAAGAAGACACTTCTGACTGCTTAACGTTCCCATTACCCAATAAAGCATTTACGTAACCATCGTCATCATTATGCTCCATCATCATGAAGTACCAATTAATTCCTCTAGGCTCTATAGATTCTCTAGGCTCTATAGATTCTCTATATGCACTATTCTAAGAAATCCTAAGCACACAATTAATTAATAAGTATAAATTCTCTTGTTCTAGTGCGCTTAGTTAAAATATGCGAATAGAAAACGCTTTGTTTTTTTGCCCCTAATACAGAATGAAAAGTTATTGTTATTCTCCTTTTCGTATTCAGGGCACTATGACAACGTCAAAAAAGCCACATCTGTGAGAATAGAAATATGGAAGAACTAGTTGAAAGCTGGCATATAGAAAATTTAATAGCCCGTTACGCGCACGCTGGAGACGAATATGATGCAGAAGCGTGGGTGGGATGCTTTTCTAATGAAGGTATTTTTGAGGTGCACACAGGCAATGTACGCATGCAATTTATTGGTGAGAAAGCGTTATCAAAGTTCATAAATGCTCATATTCGCTTGCTGCCCGGCACAAGGCATGTGCAAACAAATCACATCACAACTGTAGACAAGTTGAGAGCTAAGAATCATTGCACCCTAGTAGGTTTTTTGAGCCGGCCAGAGAAGATTTATACTTTCATAGCAGGGTCTTACGAAACAGATCTTGAGAAGATTGGCGGTGAGTGGAAAATTACGCACAGAATAGTACACGTGGACAATGGTGCTAGCTTTGTTGAGGGAGATATAGCAGAACAAACTCAGTCTTTTATGGAGTGGATGGCAACTAACAGTGAGGTTATGCAGGGAGAATGACCAATCTATGGAGGCCCAAATAGCCAACTGAGGGATTAACAAGTGGTTGTACCAACACTACCTAGTGGCACATAAATAAAATATACATAGATATGGCTAAAGAAGGCTTGTACGTCAGTAAAATATTCAATTAAAACAGATACTTAAGTGTGCTAAAGGATGCTATCGCGCCTCTCACACTCTAGATCTTTAGATTCATTGCTTAAGTGATGTCATTCTAAGAATCCTTTATTCCTTAAACTCTGCACAACTACCAATAAAAGTTGTTACCGTTGCGCTGTCTGGTTTTGTCCAAAGTGCATGGCCACGCTTCTTACAGCTGTATTGGAAATCACGTATTTCCAACGAACTAACACCTACAGCATGGATTTCCTTGCTTGATGCAATCAGCGTGCTAAAAGATAATCCCCATACGATATTCCGCAGGTACGCCAGCGGCGTTGGGTTTTGGCGCAAGAGACTCTACCAGTAATTCTAAACCCATTGACTGATAAAAGTTGACGGCGGGATTGTCAGATAACACATCTAGCTGTAGCCCGCGAAAACCTTCCGCTTTCGCGCGTGACATAGCTTGAGAAAGTAACTCCATGCCTACCTTCTGACCGCGCGCCTCACTTTTAACCGACAGTGCATGTACGTAGTAAACATCTGAAGGTACCGCGGGATTAAGCCAACTGGCGTGATCAGAATTGGTTAATATTTCTTTAAGATCATGTTGACTCACTTGCCCACCGTCAATCAACACTGTCCAAAGTGACCCAAGCGCAGCCTCGCGAGCTTTCCACTCAGTGCCCGGAAACCCTATTTCAATGCCCAAAAGCTGATCATCTCTTAGAGCAAGATGAGTTGCATCCGCCGCAAATAAGGAACCATCGCGCAGCCAAGACAGCTTAGTTAATTGATCAAAAATGGCTCGTTTTGGAAAATGATAGTCATATGAAACCGGGCCGGTGGCGTGAACTAGTCCGCCAATTTCTTCGGCAAACCGCTCTCTGATACTTTCGCCTGCAGGACAGATCATTACTTGTGCATTCATGTTGAAAATATCCTCTACTTTGCTATTAAAGTTTCTCATCTATTCTTGTCTCCATTAAAGACCAGCACATTGCTATGTACTTCTTGCTGTTCTCTTTCCTGCTTAATTAGGTGCGCGAAAATCCTGCTTTGCTCATAGTGCAGTGCCTTCGATGATTCACTATGGCTAAAACCTTCAGCACCGTACTCCATGGCAATCTTGTTACTTCTCTCACCAGACCAGCCAGCAATAGTCATAGTGACCATTGAGTTAGCTAGGACATTCTGAGCATTGAGTCTAAAAGTGTGCCGCAGACAATGGCTAGTAAAATGCTTTTGTAAACTAATTGGCTTCAAAAAGGCCTGTAGTTCATCTGATAGCTTGGAGGCTGGCTCACTGTGTCTTGCAAGAATCTCCACAGCTTCAGGCAGTTTTTCTTTTATCAAATCCAAGCCCAGCACTATAGGAATGTAGCGCATACGCTCAACATTCTTAGTTGTGCGGTTCCAACCACCCATAAAAGCAACAAAGGGTAACTCACCGTCCAACCAGAGATCTTCCCCCACCCTAAGGCGTGCAATCTCAGTAGCCATACCACCTCCTTGAAACAACACTAGCAAGGCAGCAGCCATCGGCGTATTGGCGTTGAGCACATTTGTCAGCAAGAGAGTCTGTTCTTCCCGCGTTAAAGTCAGCTTTTGCTTAGTTGTTTCAGCTTGAGTTTTTCTGCTAGCACTCAGCTTGCTTTTAACGGGCCGCCAGTTAAGGCGATACTCTTTGCTTGCCCAGTTGAAACAAGCAATAAATTCGTTGGTGTCTCTTTGAATACTAGAGACTTTATTTCCTTTAGCTTTCTCAACGGCTTGAAAAGTATCTAAGGCGTGCTCAAGCAGTTGTGGAGTATCCTCACTGAGGATTACGTCAGGCATATGCTTGGAAAACTTATTCCACCGTCCTTGGCTGCGCTTACCTTCACGCGTTGCTACATCCACACCCCGGAAAACTAAGTACTCCACCCAGCACTTATAAAGAGTCCTTGGAGCTCTAGTGGAAACCTCTTGCACCGCCTCCCATGCACGCTTAACTGCCTCCTCTTGGGCCGTGAGATTCCTAGTTAGCTTACCTTCATCATCAAGCTCACCATCTTGATGCCACTGAAGGTATTGGTTCAGGTACTCAGGCACTTCTATTGTGGCGTAGTCCTTACCAGTTAATTCAAATGGAATATTTGCTAGCTCTGGATCATTCTCTTGCAGCTTAGGGCCAAGCATGTGCTTTGCGTACTGCCCAGGATTAACTCTATTACGCCTGAGGACATCAGCAGCCAGTGCTTCTATCTCACTATCAGCAAAAGCATCTGCTGAGGAATTCTCCAGCGTCTTGAGATAAAGCTCATACATGCGCTGGGCTTCTATCCGTGAGTGGAGTCTTTCTTCCTCAGTAGCTGTAGCAGCATCTAGACCTAACGGCATTGAAAATGATGATTTACCTGCAATAGGTCTTAGCCGGATGGGTATTCCACGTTGGAAGTAGAGCTTAGATTTGCGCTTGGTTATATGCTTCACCTGGGCAGATTAGCACGCTTATTTAATGTTTTAGAAACTTTTTTAGAAACTTTGCATCTCTAAAGCTACCCAAACGTAGGCATACAGTGCTTTAAAGCTTTATTATGGTGCCGGAACGCGGAATCGAACCGCGGGCCTACTGATTACGAATCAGTCGCTCTACCAACTGAGCTATCCCGGCAATAATCTAAATCCTACAAAATAACGACTAATACAAGCCAGTCATTTTTTGTGCTTAAGCACTAGGGCGTATCTGAGTAGCACCTTGCCTTTTCGGTTTAACCGCCCCAACACGATACGCGAGAAACGACTCGCAAAAATATCGCTTATAACTGCGGAGCAGGCAAAAGAAGTATTTTCTATTGTAGCCAATGCTGCTGGGAGACGAAAAGAATACTTTATCTATAAACCACGCCAAAAAGGCGCTTTATCATTCCCATAGCTAGCATATAAATGCCACCTTCTGCTATTCGACCCTTGTTGAACTCACACCAAAACGGCAAAGAATTGGTAACGCCAGAATAAGTACAAAAGTCAACTTTTTGTGTACCTTTAGACACCCAATAATAGTAAAGGATAACTAAATGCGACTAATGACAACACTACTGGCTACTCTGCTCTCCGCAGCTGCTTTAGCCGGACACCATGAAGAATCGCAAAAAAGTGCGCCCGTGGTTATGGAAATTTTTGAGTGTGACTTAAATAAAGGTGCCTCAATGGAGGATCTTTTAGAGTTTGGCCGGGAAGATTTTGCTACCCTTTTCAGCGATGCAAACCTTGATATGTCTGGTTTTGTTTGGGAGCCCATGTCCATCGCCCCGCCTTATGAGCAGACTGGTTTTCGCTGGGTAAACTACTACCCCAGTTGGGGTTCCTATCAGGCGGCCGACGATCTGTGGGCATCAAATAAAGCAACCAATGTGCGCAAGGACAGCGAAAAATTGTCTACCTGTAAGATGCCAATCTTTATGCATGCACATATGGTGGTGCAGACTGAAAAGCCCCTTACTATGGTTGGCAAAAATGGTAACCGCTTGTTGATCGGCCGTTGCAACATCAATGAAAGTGCAACTCTAAATGATGTAAAAGAGTTCAACTCCGAAGCTTTATCTAAAGCCACGCGTTCAGCTGCAGGTTCAGATAGGGGCCAGTTTCTCGCCATGCCTCCGCGCATTGGTATAGACCCCGATTTTGACTTTCTCAACATTCTCTTTGGCACGCCAAGTGAGATGGCAAATCTTCTAGACGGTGCCAGAACCGGGAAAATACCCGCTGCACGTAAAGCCTTTACAGATACACCAGATCCTAGCTCCTGCGACACTTGGGACCTGCACAGATCTCACAGAGTTTTTGTAAGCGAAAGCTAGACTACTGAAACAGCATTGGGGCGACTTAGATGTCTTAGGTCGTCGCATCCGAAGTAATAACAAGGTCGCCACGGAGGTGGCAAATAAAAATAGGGGGAAATGGGAATGAAAATCATCCTAACTACTTTAGTACTTAGTCTACTAAGCACAGCGGCTATACAAGCCAAAGAGACATCATCCAACTGGATTGTCGATATTGGGGACGCTATTTCACATACAGCGCATCTCTGCACACTAAAGAATGGCGGCACTATGCAAGACATAGAACGCATCGACAAAAAATTAAATGGCTTTTTGGATGCCCAGGACATTAAGGGCTTCCGCCAACTTTTAACCCCGCTATTCGCGGCAGGCGCAAAGTATGACTACATTGCTTTCGACTTCATGGCGTGGGATGAGTTCGGCAAAGAATGGGATTTATGGCTAGGTTCGAAGAAAGGCGCTGCAATAGCTGCGGAATACGCAGCCATTGAAGATTGTGACGCTATCGTCTCTGCTGCCTTCCCGCTAATACGAAAACCAGAAATAGCGGACGACGACTCAAGAATCGTAACTGTCGAGTGGTGCACCCGAAAAGAAGGGGTGACTCAAGATCAACTAGCAGCGAAGCATGAACAGGTGGCAAAGGAGAATGCTGATACGACAACAGCGGGATGGTGGGGCGTTGGGTACCCACAAGCCGGTGTCCGAGACAACTTATTCCCCGGAGACTTTTACCACTTGGTCAATTACAGCGATATGAAAGCTTTCGCTGCAGCCAAGAACTCAATTGCAAACAATAACGGCTGGCGAGCACGCGCAGAATATTATTCTGAATTCGCTGACTGTACTGGTGAGCATACGTTCACCGCAGAGACAGTTAGAAACTCGCGATAATCGGAGCAAAGAGGGTGTCTCGCGAATTCTCGCGGCACCCTCTTTGCATTATTAGTTACAACTTCCGCAGCAAAAAATTCACAAATAGTGAACACTCACTAGCCGCCCAAATGCCTCCCCGGTTTTACGACAACGTTACCCCACCCTTTTTTAGATAGCGGCATTCAATTGCATAAGGGCCAATCCACGCGCATATGATCCCCGAAATCCGCCGGAATAACGCCTAGAACCGTCTCTCGAGCGCAGCTCCAAGGAAAGGATCTTCAACTCACTAAGTTGACTAGTATTTAGAAAATTGCTAAGTGTTGAAAAAAAGAGGGCGCAGCTTAACGGACTTTCTAGACCAAAATTGCGAACTGAAATTAAGACAAGGGTTAGAAGAGTTATATCTTCACCACCCAGCGGTTGCGACTGTATCTAAGGAACAAGGCAAGCTCTTTACAGACCATGATCTTACTCACATAGTTTTTGGCTGCGACACAACTTTAGTTGGCGAAATCATGTTGAAGCCTTGGATTTTTTTGGCTGCACTATCAGCATGGCCGAATTAAAAGAATACGCAGCAGACCCAGAAGTACAAAGACTACACAAAGAGGGATCTGATTTGATGGGCGGCCGTTTTATAGGTGCCATCAAAATCCTCTTCTTCTATGTGCCTCATTTTTTTGGATTTGGTTAACACGCGTACGCAAATGCGTAAGAAGTAGCCGCATTCTCAGCTTACCGAAGAAATGCTCAATACAAAGAGTTGTGAGTTAAGAGCGGATTATAACATCTGTGTCATCCGCTTAGCTGGCGACTGCTCGGTGCTTTAGCAAGGTAAGGCCGCTGACCGCTAAAGACAATATTCAGTTGAAAAAAGCTCTGCGTTTGCCTTGCTTACATCCCGCCTCCAAGTGGGCAATGGGTGTTTGCCAGATAGGTATTTTTTAGAATTAGGTAAAGCTACAAATTTTACTAACGCTTTCAACAACCTGCTCTAACCAACTAGCGAGGCCAGAACTTTGCGCGTGCCTTGAAAAGGCCTGCGTCCATGCATGACCAAAAAGTTATCTACCAATACCACATCCCCTGTCAGCCATGGAATGTCAAAACTCAATTCATCTGCAAGCTCTATAGCCGCAGCCATATCTGCATGTTGAATGGCAGTGCTATCGCCAAAACTGATGGATTTTTCGCCGCTATTACGCGCATCTTTCCAGCCGCGAAAGGCAGCAATCAACTGATTAAAAAACACACTTCGGCCATCAGCCAATTCGCAAATCGCCGATAATACCGGTGTGGTTACGCTGAGTGATTGGTCTGCCTGCCAAACCCATGAGTAACCCAATTTAGTCAGTTTGGCCTCAGCTTCACTTTGAGTTTGCGCAGTCAACGTACTGCCCCAGCTGCGCCCTTGGCCGGAATCTACATCGTCGTACAAGGGCATGGTCTGGGAATAGCGAACGCCTTTAGCAAGGCAAGTAGCAACAAAGCTCGGTGCTTGCTGACGCAAACGATTGAGCAAAATATCTGAGCGACAAATAGGAGTAGCCCCACCTGAGTCAGCGGCTTGCTCACAGTAGAAAAGCAGTCGCGATGGATAAACTGGCGTTTGCGCCATTTCATGATGTAGAAAAATGGAAACATCGGCTGGCGCTTCATTAGCGGTGAACACGCGCTCGGTGCGGTTGCGACGCACGGCATTAGATAACGAATCTGCGTAGGTGAAATTCGGCCAAGCAAACGCCCGTATCAGCTGATCGAAGTCTTGGTCGCTGTTGATACCAAAGCCACGCAGCAAGATTGCACCGTGAGCACTTAACTGTGCCGACAACTTTTCTCGATTGGTTTCAACCCACGCGCACACCTGATAAAGATCACCATTAGCAACTTCTTGCCCCGCCAAGTAAAACAACGGAAACACATCGCCTTGCTCATACTCCTGCTGATCTTGGAGTTCTTTCTGCTCAATCATAATTTACCTCGTAGCGCGCCGATTTTTCTAGCCAACTTGTCTATTAGTCATAGATCGAATGAAACGTATTGAACGCTTCTTCACAGAACGCGCCAGGATCGTTAAAGCGCCGATTTTGATTGAGTCCAGATATTGCAGCCATTTCAACATCTGTCAGCGTAAAGCCAGATAGTGATAAATTTTCTAGCAACCGCTGGGGGTTACTGGTTTTCGGAATGACCGCGGTGCCACGCTGTAAGCCCCAACGCAAAGCAACCTGTGCTGGTGTTACGCCATTGCGCTGTGCAGCAGCCACAACTACGGGCTGGGTCAATACCGTTTCCGCCTCACTGGTCATATCTAGCGCCACATACGAAAGCGCGCCGAGGGGAGAAAAAGCAGTCACTGCAATATCGTAAGACTGAGCAGTACGTATCAGCGCTTCTTGGGTCAGATAGGGGTGTGACTCAATCTGCAACATTGCCGGCTTTATGTTGGCGTAATTCATTAGGTCGTGAAGCAAGCTGGCGCTGTAATTACAAATGCCAATTTGTCGGGCTAATTTTGCACTGACCAATTGTTCCATTGCTCCCCAGGTTTCACTCAATGGCACACGATCTAATTGCATACTCGGCATTTCAGCGGAGGGGTTAAATAACCACTCTGGCGGATAGCGATCTTGAAAGTCGACAAAGCTCAGCGCTATGGGAAAGTGCACCAAATACAGATCAAAATAATCTAACCCCAAATCGTCTAAAGATTTTTGGCAGGCTGCTTTTACATGCTCTCTACGATGATAAGTGTTCCAAAGTTTGGACGTCACCCAAAGCTCTTCACGCAAGCAAAGACCCTCGGTAATTGCACGGGCAATGCCCTCACCCACTTGGACCTCGTTGTCATAGTCAGCGGCGCTGTCTAAGTGCCGATAGCCGGCCTTAATCGCATCATAAACTGCTTGAGCCACCGCATCGGCATCTATCTTCCAAAGCCCTAAACCCACTGCGGGCATAGTCTGGCCGTCAACTTCAATTGTTTCTGTCATTACAAAATCCTAGTTAAATTTATTCTTCAGCAAAGCGCGATCAAAAGGTGGCTGCCCTCGACCTATTAGCCAATAGAGTTTTCAAACCGTTAGTTTCTATGAACTCTTCAACATCTACAGCTTGCCCTGTAACCATTGATTGCTGCGCCGCACTTGCCACAATAATTGACCACATACCTTGCATCGCTGTGGCGCAGTTGACCGATTTACCCTCGAGCTGATCAACAAATGCAATATGTTCATAGTAGGTTGAACCGTGATGCCCACTCTTCTCTAATGCTCGGGCATAGCTAACGTCAGCCTTTTTTGAAACACCCAGCTCGCCTTTTAAAACTTCAACAGTAGTGGTTGATTCGGACTGCTGCTGAAAGTTAAAGTTTTCCTTGGCAATAAGTTTGCCTTCATCTCCAACAATAATTATTTCTTCATTAAAATCAGGACAGAACATATTTAGGGTAAAATTTGCTCGCACGCCATTGTTATAGTCGATAACCACATAAGCATGGTCGTCAATATCCGAGCGCTCACCATTCTTTTCAAAATCCAAAAAATTTACCGCCTGACCGCCACTTGCGTAAATCCGGCTTGGTCGAGCCTGCGCGAGTAAATTGATTAGGTCAAAATAGTGACAGCATTTTTCTACTAAAGTGCCACCGCTAAAACGACTAAACTTATTCCACTGCCCGACCTTGTCCAAAAACGGCGGGCGGTGTTCGCTGACACTTATTGTCCTCACTACGCCAAGCGAACGGCGATCTAGCGCCTCATGAAACGCTTCTACGTACTGGGCTTTATAGCGGTACTGCAGGCCAATCTGAATAAACGAACTATAGGTCTCACTCATACTTACTATAGCAGCGGCGTCTTGCAGATCTGTCGCCATAGGCTTCTCTAGGAATATCGGCTTAGCTGACGCCATAGCAACTTTGAGCACTTCGAAATGCGTGTAATTGGGTGTGCATATCATTAACGCATCCACTACTGGATCGTTACACGCAGCATGCAAATCAGGGTAGCGCACCAAAGTGCCCGTGCTAAATTTTTTAAAATTTTCTTCGGCGCTGTCTAAACTGTGAGTTTGAGTATCAAAAATTCCATGTACTCGTGCGCGCCCCAACATTGCGGCAACACGCATATGCTCCTGCCCTATTGTGCCCGTGCCAATAATTACCAAATTAAATTTGGGAGGCTCTTGAGCATATAAGTATCTGTCGACGTCAGTCACATGGTGTTGCCCCGGTGAACTCTCAAACATCCGCAATCTAGTCTTAGTCAATTTCTCGATCCATTTTATTCAGCGAAATCTTGGTTAACAGCATAACTGCTAGAACGGCTCAGAGTTAGTTGTAGTCGCCGGATTATTTGAAATATAGCGCCACCAATTTACAACGTTGAGCAGAATCAGCGCAAAAATCAGCGGCCAGAAAAGGTTACTTAGACCGCCTACCAAGCCAATGGACGAAAACAACAAATACAAAGCGACTACACAGGACATTAATGTAACCGCACAGGGCACCGCATAGGGCCACGGCTGCATGTCTACTTTATGGATTGTGCTGTATGTCCAAAGCTCAGCACGCGGATGCAAATGACCCACCACCAGCAAAATAGTGACCTCTATCAGAAAAAGAATCGCATAGAGATGCAAGAAATGTATGTCTACCGCTTGCTTGAAAACAAACTGCAAAAGCCCGTAGGCCACAACATGAAAAACAATTACTAGCTTAGGCCCTAGGGCTGGAACATGGCGCGTAAACAACCCAACAATAACGATTGCGATAATGGGAATATTGTAAAACCCAGTAAAAACTCGGATGACCTGCCACAAGCCGTCAGCGGCAAATTGCAACAATGGCGCAACAACAAAAGAGAACAAGGCAATAACAATGCTAGCGCGCTTTGCAACTTTCAACAAAAGCGCGTCATCTACCACAGCAATGCCGCGCGACTCTTTGTAAGGCAAATAGATGTCTAAACAAAATAGCGTAGCAGCGCTGTTGAGTAGAGAGTTAAAGGAGCTGAAAACCGCGCCCAGTAGAACTGCCAAAAAGAACCCAGTGGCCTCTACAGGCAGCACATCACGAATCAATCTTGGGTAGGCCAAATCAATAGAGGCGAGGCCACCCTCTTCGCCCACACCACCATAAAGATGGTAGGCGATAACGCCAGGCAACATCATCATGAAAGGGACTAAGACCTTAAAGAACCCAGAGAATAAAACGCCTTTCTGACCTTCGGCGAGATTTTTCGCAGCCAAGGTCCTCTGAATAACGTATTGATTTGTGCACCAATAAAATAGGTTTGCGAAAATCATGCCGGTAAATAGTGTGGCGAACGGTGTGGGGTCAAACTCGGAACCGATGGCGTTGAGCTTTTCTGTCTGACTATTTGCGACTGTATAGAGACCATCACCGACGCTACCTTGCCCAAGTGCCGCAAGTCCGAGAATGGGTACCGCAATACCAATAATGAGCAAGCCAATGCCATTCAACGTATCTGAAACCGCAACGGCCTTGAGCCCGCCAAAAACCGCGTAAACTGCTCCAAGACAACCGATAACAACAATGGTTAAGGCCAGTGCTTGGCTGTAAGCGATGTTCAATAAGGTGGGCACGTCAAACAACTGCAGCACTGCAATTGACCCTGCATAGAGCACCGAGGGAATGGTAATCAGCCCATAGCCAACCATAAACAAAGCCACGGACATTCGCCGCACGCCGCCATCGAACCGGTCATTTAGAAATTGAGGCAAGGTGGCGAACGCCCCGGCTAAATAGCGCGGCAAAAATAGGAATGCCATGCAAATAGTGGCAAAGGCCGCGGTAACCTCCCAGCCCATGCTGCTGAGATTAAATCCATAAGCGGAGCCATTTAGACCAATCAATTGCTCGGCCGACAAATTGGTTAATAGCATTGAGCCGGCAATAAAAACCGCACTCAACCCTCTGCCCGCTAGAAAATAGCCGTCGCGGGTGTCTACTTCGCCCTTGGTTTTTTGATATGAAATCCAGGCCACCAACCCCATAAAGAAGCAACAACTGATCAGCGCAGTGACAGTTTCATAAGTCGTCAAAATAATTCACCTACTCCAGAATGCCAAAGTCTCATACTTCTCGGCGCTCCCCTAAACAAAAGCGCTATGCATATATGAGGTCTTACCCACCATTGAGAGACACAGATATTAGCGTAAAAACTGTTCATTTGGGCCTGCCGAAAGAATGCGGCGTGCACCGATGGAGTATTAGAGGAGGGCATTTTGCTTTACTGCGCGCCACGAGCTTTCTGTAAAAGGAAACATAAGCTGATGAGAGGCGATACCGCGAACGAAGACGCGCGACCCACCAGCTGATTAATTTAGAGGGGTTTAGCGCAGTTAAAAGGGCCTAGAAGCGCGTCACCAAGCCCTACTACTGATCGGCCAGAGCCAGTAGTGATCAGTGATAAGGCGTGCTAATTTACAGGCACATCCAAGGCAATAAGGTTTTGCAGCAAGTCTCGACCGGCATTACGAGGATTGACTTTTTTATCAATCTTGATGACGACTCCTTCAGCATCAATATAAAAGGTCCAGCGCTTCGCCATGCCGCCAGAACCCAAAACACCATAGGCGTCGCTTACGGCTTGCGAATCATCGGAAAGAATTGGAAAGTTTGCGTTGTTCTGCTCTGCGAAGGCTACGGCGGTTTCAACATCGTCGGTGCTGGCCATAAAAAACTGAAATTCAAAGCGACGAACTTGTCTTTTGCTATCGCGGATTGACTTGCACTCTATTGTGCAGCCTCCGGTAAAGGCTTTAGGGAAAAACGCGAGCACTACATGGGTGCCACGAAGCTCAGAAAGTTGATAACTATTGCCATCCGACCCCTGCAAAGTCCAGTCAGGTGCGATGTCGCCTTCGTTGATTGACGCTTGAGCGAATACCATCGCACCACTGAGAAAAAAAGCTAAAATCCATTTCATATCATCATCCCTTTTATTCTTCTTTCAAATTCTTGCCCGAACTTCTAAGTTTTAGCGGTCTTATTTCCCTACCCGCCTCATTAGGCAATATGAGGATAAGTCAGAGAACTACTGAGGGGCCCCAACCTACCCAGGGCAAGTGCCTTATAGATTGATCTTTAACGCCAATAACGCTTTTTCTAACCCTTCCAGCTCTGATCTCAATCTTAGGATTTCACCCATATGACTGTGACGTAATTCTTTCAAAGCCGCTGGACCATATTTTGCCGGTTGATCCATCGCGTCAAGACCAATTGACCCTATCTCTTCTGCCAAAAAGCTCATTTCAGATTTCAGTTGGCCTATCGTGAGGTTAGTCGCCGTTTCGTCAACGCTCACGATAAATTACAACCGACAACTCCGTCTGAATTCTTATTCATAAACAATTGGAGTAGTTTTCTCAAGTGGCACCATAATATGAGCAAAATCACTGCCTTCCCACATAACGTAGGGGCCACCCTCATAAGGATTTCTGGGCAAATCACCAAAAAGCGCTTGAGGCACCAAAATCATTAGGTGAGGGCCTTCTTGGACCCATGTGCCTTTGGACTCGTCTAAATTCATTGGGTGGTCGTTGTCCACTGGAATATCGCCTACCAACATATAAGAAACGCCAATGGCATTAGGTTCGTTTTTATATGGCTTTTGCCCCATAAACGCGTCCAGCCAGCGCCGCCAAGGCGCATCTACACACATAGGGTTTTCGTAGGAAGGCGGCGTACCCACCATACACACCCAGCCATTATCACCTTCACGTAAAACACTGTTATCGGAGTCCAAAACTAACGCGTCATCACTCACGTTGGCGGGAGCCGCCGCTGTGGCGAGCTTTATTTTCTCAGCATCTGAGAGGCCACTGCCGTGTATGCCGTTGTATTCACTAGCATGACCGGCTTTGTCACCATCTTCGTGACCTCCAGCAAAGGCCGACATCGACACATAGAGCAAAGCGATAAGTAAGCAGCTAATCAGATTCATGGGACGTGATATAGACATAGTAACGTTTCTTCTTGATATCGGAGTTCATTGCTACGTATATAGACTAACAGCAAAAACGGCAGCTAGTCGAATTGCTTGACATAGAACCCTGTAGCTTAAGCAAACTAAGCGGTGCAGAACCTGTTTGGGCAAGGAAACTGACTGCTGTTAACCAGGCACCTGTCTTCCAGACATCTCGGTGATTAGAACCCGCCACATCCGGCATTAGGAAGCTAATCCATGAGTTAAGAGCGATAATGTGGCTAGGAAGAGGCGCTTCCTTGCTTGATGAGTGATTTGCGAATTGATTCAAGGCGTCGGCGATTTTTGCCTAAATCTGAATATCCAACTCTTGAACCAGAACGCATATCTACCCTATTCGAGCCTTGGCGAACTTGGAATTCTACATCATCGACAAAGCGCAAAATGCGAGTGCGCGCCTCGGCGCGCAGATAGGTCCCCTCCGCTTCGACAATTGTGAACGCTGAATCTTTTTCAAGACTCGCCTTTATCGCCGAAATTAACCCTGCAACATCCGCAGCGCTCTCTAATGGTTCAATGAAATGTGGGCCGAGGTCAGCTTTGCTGGACACACAGTTGGGTGAAGATGGGCAAGGTTGCATTCTTTCTAATTGATCTGACACTGGGCCTCCTGCTGAAGCAATTGATATCGTAGCGCAGCTAAGCACTAAACAGGTCAACCGAAACAACGAACGAGCTAGGTATATTGGCATGGGTAAGCTGCACATGAAATATTACTCAAGGTAAATTTGGCCTCTATCATATATTCCACACACAGTTAGGCCCAGAGCTCTGTGATCTCTTGTTTGCGACTTGCGACTTGTGAAGAATTTGGAATCTTGTTCGGGCGTTGCTAAAAATATCTTCAGATCTTTTTCGCCTTCGCGGAAAAAGGATAAGGGCAAAAAGAACTCAACAGTTTTTAGCGACGTCATTGTCCACATTGTTGTCTGCTGGGCATTTGTAAACATATTGAGGTGCCGTCAGGATTTATAGCGACCACCTGATAAAACGATCCATCGCTCTCCCTGATCTCATAAGTAATGCCATCATCCGCGTTAGCTTTTGCTGGCCCGG
>Ga0302121_10000544_pt1 | contig 19835 bp, 15 predicted proteins | sample CB21_surface_MG_FD_203120 | JGI IMG/M metagenome (GOLD analysis project Ga0302121, IMG submission 203120) | Marine microbial communities from Western Arctic Ocean, Canada - CB21_surface | ecosystem: Environmental > Aquatic > Marine > Oceanic | place: Canada: Western Arctic Ocean | collected... | reverse complement strand
GTGGCCGCCGCGTTTAGCGCCGGGCGCGCCGCGGCGAGTGAGGCGCGGAGTGAAGAAGTGCGCGGTGACTCAGGAAGCGACCCTCAACAGTCGTGGCAACGTTCGACTCAATCGGAGTCTTCCACGGTGGACACGGGTGGCACGTCTCGCCTCGCGATGGGGTCTTTGTACGTGGATCGCCCGGAGTCGTCGGTTTTGCTGCTAACGCCTTCCAGACACTTGGTGGACCAAACCGCGCAATTTTCGACGACGCAACCGAGTGATGACGACGTCGCGCTTCGCGAGCGCGCGATTGCCGTCGCCAGCGCCGCTGCAGGCGCGGCGAGCGATTTGGAACGCGACTTGGAGTGGACAACGCGCGCGAGCACTCGTGTTCGCGGGTACCAGGAGAAGATGCACCGGCTTTTGATGGCGTTGAAACAGAGACGCACCCAGGGGGGCGAAGCATCAGCGGTCAGCGCGGAGGTGTGCAGAGGTGTAGAGACGGTTCGGGTTTGGGAAGAGAAAATCGCGGCGAGGTTTTCGCAAGCGCGGACGAACGCGGACGGCGCGCTGGACGTTTTGGAACAGCTGGATATCTTTATGGAGAGCTTACGGCAGACGCGACTTGAAATGACGCATGGCGATGTGGATTTTTCGCCAAAAAACCGGGAAGTCGTCGCCGCTTTAGACGAGTGGCTCGGAACCCTCGAGGTGAGACGATCGGCGCTGCGGTTGGCGACGGCGCGAAACGCGCGAACGAGCGGCGACGCCGACGACGCGCTCGTACAGTTAAGGGGCTTGATTCTGAACGTCATGGCAACCATCGTGGATGACAAAAACGAGGGTGGCTTTGAGGATACGCAGCCAGCTAGCTCGTTGTCGTCTGTTGCGGCGGATGACACGCGGTTCAGGGAAGCGCTGAAACGCGCCGTCGCTGTCGACGAGTCCCATACACAGAAACAGAAAACCCTGGCGCTTCTCGGCGCGTTCGCAGTGGACCTCGACCGGGCGGGACCTACACCCGAGACCGCGGTTTCCTCTGACAATCAGTTACCCACCTCAGAGCAGTGGTTCGACGAAGTCGCGCTTCTTGGCGACGAGGCCGGGACGACGGCACTTCAAATGTCCGCGCTTGGCGCGGGCGAGACACCGGCGTTGGAAGACGGGAAGCAAGCGACGGGGAGTCAACCGGTTGGCGACGGGAAGCAAGCGACTGCGGGGCCGACGGGCGACGGGAAGGAAGCGATGCCGGACGAGGCGCAGCTCGGGGACTGGTACGGCGGCGGGTACCAGCCCGGGCCGGGGTGGCAAAACCCTTCCGGGCCGGGGTGGCAGAAACTGCAGCCGTCTGGCACGTACAAGGCGGCTGGGAACGTGGGGGCGTCTCGCGGCGCCGGCGGGTACCCGGAGGCGGCGTACCAAAACCAGCCCGGAAACGGTACGGCCTTGCGCGTTTCCCAAATCCCACCTCCACGTTTTCTCTCAGCTGGTGACTGTTGTCCATACATCGCGATATACAGCACTGACACTTTTCGTTCGCAAACTCAACAGACGCGGCGACTCGGGAAACCGTGGCGTGGGCCGGGGAGATGGCGAACCGGCTGGAGATCGCGGAGGCGGCAGCTTCTGCGGCGGAAGAAGCGGGGCGGGCGGCGACTGCGAAGGCGGCGGAGGCGGCGGCGGCGGCGACGGAGGAGGCGCGGAGGGAGGTTTCGATTGCGGAAAAGGCGGAGACCGAGGCGACGAAGGCTGCTAAAAGGTTCAAGAAACAAGCCGCGGTCGCGGTTGAAGAGGCAAGGGTGGCGAAGGAAGCGCTCGCGGACGCGAAAGCGGAAGCGAACGCGGCGCAGGCGTTGCTGCGAAACGAGTCGTCACGGGCGATTGACGAAATCGCCGCCGCGCGAGACGCGATCAAACGCGAGGCGAAACGCTCGAGCGCGGGTACGTCTTGCGCGTTTCCCAAATCCGTCAACACCCTGTTTGCCCATACAAGACATTAACCACTTTTCGTGTAACAATCACAGCAATTGCGGCGGCGAAGCAGGCGTCGCGCGCGATTCCCGGGAAAGTCGCGTCCTTGGCGAAACAAAAGGTTGACGACGCCAAGAAAGTCATGGCGGATACGCTTTTGGAGGAACGCGCTTCCGCGGAGGCGGTGAGGACCGAGATCGAGAACGAGGTGGAACGCGAGCTTTCCGAGGCGCAAAACGCGATCGACGAAGCAAAGGCTGGTGCGTGGGTAAGTATTTCCCACCCAACACAGACGCCTCCCTGATTGCCCATACTCGTCCTGCGAAGGGACTATTACGACCAAAAGGGTGCATTCCCTCGAACTGTTACCCTGACTGTTTACGTAATACCAATCCCTCATACACATGGTCCGAGAGACTGACCTTTTCTTGTTAATCGTGCCAGGAATCCGAAACGCGCACGGAAGCGGCGATCGCTGAGGCGAAAGTTTTGCAAGCGGAGAAGGAAGCCGCCATCGCCGAGGCGAAACGGGCGGAACACGCACTGGAGAGGTTGGTGTCGCTTCAGAAACAACAAAACAGCGAGGTTTTGTTGAGCGAACAGGAAGCCACGCGGCTGGAGCGGATCTTAGCGGACCGCCGGGAAACGGCGGCGGACGTGGAGACGGAACAAGGCGTCGCGGCGCGGGAAAAGCAGCGCATCGAAGCGCGGGCGTCGGAGGCGGAGGGTTTGGTGCGGGACGCGCGGGTCAATTTAGCGGAGAGCTTGGAGGAGAAGAAGGCGCTTGATACGCAGATCGAATCCGCGCGAGCTGATGCGAAGGCCCGGACCACGGAAACACGTGGTATGGGCAAACAGTCAGCGGAGGCGAAACGGGCGGCGAGTGACACGGAGGAAGAGGCGCGCGCCGAGTCGGGGCAGGAAGGGTTTGACTACGATACGGAAACGGACGAACGGGTTGACGATTATGAGAAGAATGATACGGACGACGAGTATGATACGGACGAAAAACCTACGGGTGACGATTACGACTTCGAGTTCCAAAAGGTGCGCGACGTGAAGCCGCGCGCGAAGACGAAAACGAGCCGTTCCTCGAAATCGAGGAAGCGCGTCGATACGCAACGCACGGATACGAGTACGCGCGCGAAATCGGACGGGAAGAAACACCGCAAACGCGACTCTGGTGACTCCCTCGCCGACGCGGTGACGCAGGCTGCGTTTGCGTTGGAGCTTGAGTTGTTCGGCGACGCCGACGCGGACGCGGTGGGGGGCGAATCGAATGACCCGAAAAAGACGTTTCTTTCGAACGCGTCGATACGCGACAAGGACGAGACAGACGCGCCGACCGGGCGGAGCGTCGGCGACGTGCTCCAGGAGTGGCACGACGACTACGAAGACGACGTCGCGGCGGTTGATATTGGGGACGGGGAGGTTGGGGAAGATTTGGGGCAAGAGAATGACAAAGCTTTGGGCGACGACGACGACGCCCCGGGTAGCGCTGCGCCCGAAACGGATCCGGCGGCCAAGGCCGACGACGCGAGGGAATCGAAAACTAAAACTGTTTCAAGGAAGCCCGAAGCGATTCACGCGTTGGACGACGAGTGGAGCGAGCACGATTTCGATGCCGATTTTGTGCCTGCAAAGGAGTTCTCAAAGGCGACGAAACCTGCGATTGAAACCACGGACAACGCGTCTTTTCGGTTAGCCACCCTGGGGTTCAAGGACGCCGCTTCGTTTTCGTTTGGGGATTTGGAGCGAAACGCGCTTGGTAATTTTTTGAAATCCTTCTTCGCGGAAACGGCGCCAAACGCGTGCCCTGAAAAGACGCACGTCGTACTCGTGGGCGACGCGACGGAGACGGGTTCGGCGACGTCGAGCGGTTCAAAAAGCCGTAAGCTCATGTCGCGCTCGGTTTCTAACGATGCCTCCACGGACGTGCGGGTTGTGGTTTCGTGCGCGGCGAAGGCGGGCGCGAAGGAAACAAGCCCCGCGTCGTCGGTTTCAATCCGGCAAAAAGCCAAGACGCGAGAAGCGACCGACGCGCTGCGCGACGCACTCGCGGAGGGAAGCTTCGCGTCGCGGTTGCGAAACGCGGGGTTCCGGGTAGAACCGTTTTTGCGGGAACGGTAATGGGCGTGTTGTACGGGTGGTGAGTGGAAAACTCTGTGGGAATAAAGTGATAGTTCGCGACACTTTTTTTTTAAATCGAAACGTCGAGCGAACCGGAGCGGCTACACAGTGTTGTTCGCGCGACGTTCAGTATATTTAAGTGTATTAAAACAAGTGCCTTTTTTTTTTCAGCCTCCTCTTCGCCGGCGCCGGATCACGAATCGTCGGGGGGGACTACTTACGCGCGCGGGAAACGTCGGCCGTTGACCGAAACGAAATCCTTTTTTGACGCGCGATTTGCTTAAAGCTTTTCCATGTTGTACGCGGAGCCTCCGTGCTTGGATTCGTCCAAACCGAGGGCCTCTTCCTCCGCGCTCGAGCGCAGGAGGCCGGCTTGTTTCATGGCGAAGAAGAACCCGCCGAGAGTGACGCTGACCCACAGGGTGATGACCACAACCTCGAGGATTTGGTTTCCCAGAAGCGCGCCCGAGCCGCCCAGGAACAAGCCGTACTCAACCTTGCCCCAAGGTGTTCCGTACGCCTGGAGGACGTACTCTTCGGTCGCGAACAAACCAACGAAAATCACCGCAAACGCGCCGCACGCGCCGTGCACGGCGAACGCCTCGAGGGGGTCGTCGATTTTCAGTTTCAGGAGAAGCTTGCCGGTGGCCCAGACCACGACGGCGCCGCCGATGCCCGCGAGCACCGCGGCGTAGGGTTCAATCACGGGGCACCCGGCGGTGATGGAGACGAGCCCCCCGAGAACGCCGTTGCACACGGCGATGAGGTCCCATACGCCGTACAGGGCGTAGTGTAGGATCATGGCGGTGACGCCACCGGCGGCGGCGGCGAGGGTGGTGATCACGGCGACGCGCGAGGTAACTTCGGCGTTGGTGACGCCCGCGATGGCGAGCTGCGAGCCGGGGTTGAACCCGTACCAGCCCACCCACAGGATAAAGGTGCCTAAAACCACGAGCGCGGCGTTGTGTCCGGGCATGGGGTTGGGCTTGCCGTCCGCGCCGAAGCGCCCGGTCCTGGGGCCGACGATCATGGCGCCCATCAAACCCGCGACGCCGCCTGTCATGTGCACGACGCCGGAGCCCGCGAAGTCAATCACCGCTTGTTTGTTCGTTTCGCCCCACGCGCTGAGCCAGCCGTTGCCATCCCACACCCAGTGCACCACTACGGGGTAGACGAAGGCGGTGAGGAGGAAGGAGTATCCGAGGTAGGCGGCGAACTGCGTGCGTTCCGCCATGGCGCCGCTGGTGATCGTCGCCGCCGCGGCGGCGAACGCCCATTGGAAGATGAAACCTTTCCAGTCCGTGAAAGCACCGCCACCAGCGGTGGTGTTGTCCGCCAGGAAGAACGACCCGGCGCCGATGAAATCGTTGCCCTTGCCGTCCGCGTCAACGCCGTACGCCACACCCCAGCCGAAGAAGTAAAACGCCATGCACCCGACACAAGCGTCGAGGACGTTTTTGATCAGGATGTTCTTCACGTTCTTGCTGCGCACGCTACCGGCGCACAGCATGGCGAAACCGGCTTGCATCAGGAACACGAGAAACGCGCTCAGTAACATGTACGCGGTGTCGAGGCCGGTGGTGAGCTCGGTGACCTGGGCGTCCAGCGCGTCCTGGGCGGTCGTTCCGGTGGTGTTCAACAGGAGGGTGACGGCACAAATGTGCGCGGCTGTGTTGGAAGGGGAAGGGGGCGGGGAAGGTCAGCAACGAGTGGCAGAAAAAAAAGGCCAAAAAAATAAACTGGTCAGTGCCAGCCAGCGTCGAGGCTTCCCAGAACGTCCCGACACTTCGCGAAAGGTCGCGCGCGAATGGCGAAACCGCTGCATCGCGGTTCGGCGAAAGCGCGAGGCGTGCGCGGCGAAACGCACGGTGGTGCGTTTTCGTTGGCATCCATCGAAGTGACGGGGTTACGTTCGTTCGCGCGTCGCGGTTCGTGTGGAAGGAGATCGAGGGGAGCGGCGGCGCGCGTCGCACGCGGGGTCTCGGAAACGCCGATTACCGCGATGCGAGAAACCCGGGCGAATCGCGTGTTTGGTGAGAGACGGAAGTCGGGAGGGAAACGTACCCGTGGCGGCGTCCGTGGCCGTCGCAAGCGAGGCTTCGAAGGCGGTACTGCATATCTCGATGCTCATGGTGCGTGAGGAAGACAGACCTGTGTCGGCGTGCGGGAAGTCCACGCGCGTTGAGAAGTGATGGCGGGAGTGGAAAAGCTGCGGTAAAACAGTTAATTTTTGACCGTGAATTGCCCAAGAGCTGACCCGAAGCGTCACGTTTACACGTTTTCGCGACAGTTAAGCCTTCCAAAGGTCGAGTTTTGCGCGGGAAAGGGGAATTTCCTTCGGAGGGGGTCTCGCAAGATTCCGAAGGGACAAACGCAAATCGAGTGGGGTGACGGCGTGTTTTTTTTTCGCTGTTGCCGATTGTCCAGGGTAATTACTCGTACACATAACATAGACTCCCGCGCATCGCCCCCAACTTGGAGGCACCCTCTTTTATACTTTTCTCGCTCGGCCCTCTCGTTTTTCCTGCCGCAGTGTCTTTTCCCTAGAGGCAACGACTTCGACAAAGACGCGGTGCAGACCAGAGACACGCTTTTTTCTTTCCCTTCGCGTGGTTGGCGACTAGTGCCGTCTCCCGCGTCGTACCCACCGAGACGGTTCGTCCCGTACCCCTCACCGCGCGTCAGCACCGTGGTCCGCCCCACGTTATATGTCGAACGTGTGCCGCCGCTTCGCATCATCCTTTTGTAACCGCGCGAGGTCCGAAGGTGTCATTAATCGAGCGATCCGCCATTTTTCGTCCCCGCGACGCGCCAGATGGATGGCTCGAATTCAGGCGCATCGGTACCCCGCCCGCCGCGCCCACCTAGGTCGCGGGGGCGCCCGGGGACCACAGCGCGTTGGCCTTGGCGACTGCGGCGTAGTCGGGCGGGACAGTGGTGATGGCATCGGAACCCGCGGCGAGCCCCGCGGACGTGGGTGACCGCCGGGACTGCGAGTCACCCACCTCGTCATCCCCAAAATCTTTCGAAACGGTTTCGCGTTTCGTCTCGCGAAGTTCAGCAAGCGCCGCGCGCGCCGCCGCCAACTCCCGGTGCGGTTCCGAAACGAAAGAGTCAGCGGCTTTCAAGTCTGCGATTTGTGCGAAACTCCGAGCACCGTCAGTGCCCACACCAGTGACACAAATAGTAGAAGGTCGCCACACCGCGTTCGCCTTGGCGCGTTTCGCGAAGTCAACGGGTTCGTCGTCGCGGTTTTGAAACGCCGGAGCCGCGGGTTCTTTGTAATCGTAAACGTCGCCCCCCTCGCCACCGGAGGGCGAGCTCGCCGCTCGAAGCCGCGCGAGCTGTTCATGTAACGAAGCGAGATCCTCGAGTTTGGACGCGACAGCAGCTTGGGATGAGAATGACGATGCAGATGTCAAGACTTGCGTTACGGTTTTGCGCGCGGAGGACGCGTAGTCGACGCCTTCGGTGCCAGACTTTGGTGGATACCTCAACCCAGGCGGCGCCCACACCGCGTTAGCCTTGGCGAATGCGGCGTAGTCGAGTGGGCGCGAGTGGCCCAGTTCGGCTGCTGTGTCCGTTTTGACGGACACTTCGCCAGACGCGTTGGACAAAGGCGGGTCCGACAACGCGGCGGTCGCGGCGGCTTTCGAAAACAACACCAGTTCCCGCAGCTCGGCGAGCTCGCTCCTTAAACTTTGCAGCTCGCTCGTTGCTTTTCCTCTCGCGACCGAGAATCCGGTGACGCCGGTGATTGTCGAGACCAAGGTGGTGAACCCAAAGCTGACGGATTCAGACGCCACCGCGGTGAGGGCGGCGATGAGCTTCGCGAAACCGCCCACCGGCCCCGCGACGAAAACAGCGGCCGGCGCGACGGTCGCCGCTGTCGGCCAAACCGCATGCAAGTGCGCGAACGCCAGGACGCAAAGCGTGGCGCCGACCACGGTGGCGATGCGCGAGTAAAGCAGGTTTAGAAGGGCCACGTGTACCGGGTTGGTGCTGTTGCTGTTGCTGTTGCTGTTTTCATTTGTAAACGTCGACGCGTTCATCGTCGCCGGCTTGCTCGCGACGCGTTTGAAAACAGCCAGCACGACGTTGGTGATGTTTGCCATCTCCAAACTCGCGTGTTTGGTGTCACGTCCGGGTGATTCGTATTCGGACGCGACAGCACTCGCGGTCAAGGAACCCCACCCCCAACGGAGTTGTGACACGCGCAGTAAATGCGCGTTTCCCCAAACTCGCGACGCGTTGCGTGTCACCGCGTGCGGCTTCGGCCTCTCGCGCGTGCCTTGGCCAGGCCGCGACAGCCACGCCTCGGATGTGACGACGCGCGAAGTGCTTCCGCGTGACGAACGGACGCGACGCTTTTTCGGCACACGCGACGCGCCACCACATCTCACCGAGGTCGACCCAGAACTCGACGCAGCGCCGCACGCCGCGACCCGGGGGGCGAACGCGGCGAGCATGGCGCGCGATGGAAGAATGGCGAAGCGGCGAGCGAGATTTGAAAAAGCGTTTGAAAAAGGCAGCAATTTGAAAGTAGAACTTCTGATTTGAAAGTCTACCGACTTTGAAATCCGAAATTTACACCCTTTTTAAATTTACACTTTACCTGTGAAATTTACCTATCAACCCCGTCCCCAACCCCGTCGTCAACGTCACACCTTCACGCGCGGCATGGCATCCTTCGCCGCGTTGCCCGCGCTCGCGCCGTTTCCTCGGCTCGCGTCGCGCGTGCCCGGCAAACTCGCGGGACGTGCGCTCCGCGCGCGCGCACAAGTGCCCCGAAATTGTCGCGCGGATTCGCCCTTCGTGCGGGTACGCGCTTCCGCCAGTGCCGACCCTGGTGACGCCGCGCGTCTCATCAATCGCGTTCCAAAACCAAGAAGAGGGTTCGCCACCGCCACCGCCGCGTTCGCGCTGACCGTCGCCCTCGCCGTGTTTCCGGCCGAACAAGCCGACGCGAAGCTCGTGAACATCCAAATCGACCCAGCCACGCTCACGACGAGGGCGTGCGACGACCCAAGAGCGGGCGGTGTACCGGGCAGCGCGACGTACAAGGTACGCATTGTATTTCACCAAATCCAGGCACACTGTTTGCCGATTGTCCAGAGTAATCACGTACGGTAATACACACGGCCGAAAGACTGACACTTTCTCTTTACAATCACAAGGCGAAGTGCATGGAGATCGTGGGCGTCGCGACGAACGCGTCGAGCGAGACCGTGTACAACGCGGACGTGTACGGCAGCATAAAGGATTCCGCGAACGACGACGTGTTGAACAGCGGCAGAGTGGGGAGCATTCCAACGTTGAAACCAGGACCTAATGAGTTCAGGCTACAGCTAACAGTCGCGACGTCGCAGCCGCTTCCGTTGAAACTGAAAAGCTTCAAAGCGAGCGGCACGACGCAACAACTAAACGCCTCGCCAAACCCGTACGACGACTACACCGAGTTCGACGACTTCGGGGCGCAGAAGTAGCGTGGGTGTTTAGTCGATCGGGTCAATGTTGTGCACCTTGATACGGTGCTTTACGAAAACGACCATAGTACTGATCCGTTGTAATCCATAATCTAGAGTAATTAATAGTCTGGGGACGTTACGAGACGACCACGCCGAGTTCGGAGCGCAGAAATGACGTACTTGTATTACGTAATTAGTGTGAATGATGTGGTACGATGTATACTGAATATACGATATAACGGCAGCGGCTTCATACGTTGTATGTAATTGAAGTTATGTATCACACGTACTACCTACCGTCCCACACCGCCCCCTCTCCGTCCCACCCTACCACCTGAACACGGGCACGGAAAACGTAGGCCGCGCGCAGTTGCTTGAATCCGCGAGCGCCTCCACTTTCGTTGCCGGCACCTCGGCCACCCCGGCCCCGTCCCCAACCTTACTCGCCACTAATTCGTCCGCGTCATACCCCAAATCCTCGCCGTGAATGCCGCCGCACACGAACACGACGTCTGTGATTGTTACACGAAAAGTGGTTAACGTCTTGTATGGGGAAACAGCGTGTGGCGGATTTGGGAAACGCGCAAGGCCGTACCTATGCCGTACGCCGCGGCGCCGTTGACGTCGTGCTCCAGGGAGTCGCCCACCGCGACGGTTTCGGTTTTCGTGGCGTTGGTTACCAACTGCAGTTGTTCGTACACAACAAGCGAGGGTTTGCCCATCAGGTAAATGGGCCCGGCGCCGGGCATCTCGGAGTACCAGCTCGCCAGGGTGCCCGGCATGGGTAGTAGTCCTTCCGCCCCGCCAACGGTCACGAGGTCGGGGTTCGCCACCACCAACGGCAGCGATTCCTTCGCCGCGGCTTGAAGAATCACCCGCATGTCTTCAATTGCAGTGTCCGTGCTTCCCGCCCCGCGCTCCGCGTCCGTGCTACCCGCGCCGTTCACGCACTCCGTGCCGTGCGCCAAAAGGAAGTCAACCTTCCCTGGCGCGGGTTCTTCAGGCGTCGTTTCCGCCGTTTCAGACACCGTCTTGTCCGCAGTGTCAGTATTTTCACCCGCGCCCGACTCATTTAAACTCTCCAAGTTCCCCACGCTCTGGCTGTTTTCCAGGAAATCCTCCGCATCCACGGTGACTAGCCCTTCTATTCCGTCAAGGCGCACGGCGCCGCGCTTCGACCAGGTGAAGTGCAAGCACCGGTCGCCCAGTTCCGCGAACGCCTCGTCCATGGCGTCGGATCCGGTCACGTCCGTTTCCTCGTCCCCTTCCGTGTCCGTTCCGTTCGTGGACTCGCTCGCGAGGTCGTTCCTGCTGTTCAGCTTGTTGTGCGTTATTTCGCCGCTCGTGATGACGCCTTCGAACCACTCCGGTAAAAACCCCATCGGCTTTAGTTTCTTCAACGTGGACGACGACCTTCGCGACGAGTTCGAGATGATGAACAACCTGGCGCCGCTTTCGTGAAGACTTTTCACGGTGCTAATCGCACACGGGTACGCCACCTTTCCGTCGTGTAAAACGCCGTACTGGTCGAGAAGAAACACCGACTTCGGGTTCGGGCCTTCGCGCAACGCCCTTAAACCCGCGATGTTCGTCGTGCGCCGGGTTTGGTCTTCCAAAACGCGCTTTAACGCGACCATGCCTTCCGCCATCGCAGGCAGCGCCATTTGGACAACCGGCTTGGCGGCCATGGGTGGTTTCGGGACAGGGGGGGGGCGGGCGGCGGCTAGCGGGCCATGCGCCGGGGGCGAATTCGGCAGGGGGCGCGGCGACGTCGCGGGCGCGCTTCGCATGAGTGAACAAGTGAAGGAATATACCTTCTTGGTAAAAGACGACAGGGCGAAAGAAGGACGACGCGTCGCAAATACGGAACACGTGGCCATCCCCGATCAAAAGCACGGGGTGAGCGAGCCATACCGGTGACGGGAAGACCAGCCTTGGCTGGTGCGAGTTTCAATGTCTCATGGTGCCTTTCAACAGGAAAAAGCGCTTCATTCGCGATTCGCCTGCGATTTGATGCTGACTCAGTGACGAACAACTATCCGCCATTTCGCACCGCCCCTTCCGATGTTCGCCGCCAACGCACCGCAACTGTCTCTGAGTCGCGGTTTCGCTCGCGGCACGTGCCGCGTGCGCCGCACGACGTCTCGCGTGTGTGTTCCCCGTGCCCCCACCGTCGCCAACAAATCCAAAGCCACTGACGACGTGGATTGGACCGCGAAAACAAAAGAGCTCACCGCGGAGCGAGTTTTGGAGCAGGTACGTGTTGGGCCTGCCTTTCCCAAATCAGGAGCCTCCCTGTTTGCCCGTACAAGGCTGACACTTTCTTTCCTTGGTATCAGTGCCTTGAAGCGATTGCGAACGGGGACGAGGACCGTTTACAGTCGTGCCTTCTTGAGCTGGAGACCCCGGAGGACACCATGTCTGTGGCGAAGAAAGCAGCCGAGGCGACGAAGGACAAGTTCTGGCAGGAAAAGCTGTCGGAAATCGCCGCGAGCCGGGTGCTCGATAACTGCATGAGCGCGGTGATGATGGGTGATGTGGACGAAATCGAGGCGTGGTGCGTATATAGACGATCTCCCTCGTTTCCCAAATCAGTTCAGACCACGAAATTCGGTACCCGTGGACCGAACGCCGGCACTCGCTCCGTGACGCAAACCGACTGACCCTTTTCGTTAACAACCGCGCGCAGCATGTTGGACGCCAACGTGGATTCGCTCCTGGACGTGGATTGCACCACCGCGGAGGACGGGAGCAAGACGTTCAGGTTCGGAACGAGCGGCGACGAGGCTTGAGGGGTGGCGGGGGGTGGGGACAGAGGGGTCCCTGTAGAGCGAGGGGGCGAGATAAGAGCACGATCTATGAGTCGTCAGATATTTGCGTTGTAGCGTCGTTGTTTTCCAAAGTTGAAAAAGACAGTCATCCCGAGTCGTCCGCTCGGACGCCCCACCACTTCAGAAGAAGGCCGCGCGCGGCAGGTACGTCGCACTGCTTACGTGCGATGCGGCACTCCGCGACGTGTCTCGTTCGCGTCGCGGAATGGGCGCTCGCGAACGGAGACCCGGCGTCACTTCGCGGCGGTGCCCAAATCCTGCCGACGTGTTTTCGCGCGTCGCGATCGCCGCTCCGCCGCGCGCGATCGCATTACCGAGTTTGGGTCACCCCGGCTAGCTGGTCGTGTCAGTTCGCCACCGGTGCCTGCGACCCTTTTCCCGACACCCCCCCTTCAAGCGGAGGCATCCAGTTCGCCACCGGCTTGTCCAAACACGACGACCTAGCCGTCGCGGTGGTGGAGTGCGTGGCTTCGGTCAAAGCACGGTTGGGCCACGATACCGTCCCGACGTTTCTTCAGTTGATGGTGAGCGCTGATTACAAAAACCCGCAGATGGCGCCCAAGTACGTCATGGAGTGCTTCACCGGTCCCAAAAGCGTATCGCTGGGCGATGCGTACGAAAAGGAGGCCACCAGACCAGCTTTATTCGGAGCCACGGTGTCCGGTGTGATCGGCGGCGAGGGGCAGGTCATGGACGGGTTCGCGGTTTCGCTGCTCGCCGCGCATCTGCCGAACACCGAAGCGGTCGCGTTTCACACAAAAGACGCGTCGTTGCCAAACACGCTTACCGCGGAACAGTGGCTGCGAATCGCGACCAGTGCGTCTTCTGGGGATACCACCACGGGCATAAAAACGAGCGTCGCGACGTTGCTCCTGGCGAGTGCCGATTTTCACGAAATAGAAACGTTCGCGTCGCGGTTGCACTCCGCGGCGCCGACGGGGATCGTGGTGGGCGCGGTCGCCAAGCCGGGCGGGGTTCTGTTCTCGGGGGAAGGCGAGAAGGTTCTGGGTGACAGTACTCCGAATGGAACTGATGGCGATGCCAGCGAAGATACTACCTTTGTAGATGTTTTTTTGTCCGGAAATGGGACGGCGGACGCGGCGCGACGCGAACGTACCTCGCACGGCGCCGTAGGGGTTGTTTTGATTGGCGACTTTTCGATAGACGCGCACTCCGCGCACGCGTGTCGCCCGGTGGGGCCGCCGATGGTGCTGACGAAGGTGCTTGATGGTGCTGTGTTGGAACTAGACGGACGAACCGCGGGTTTGATGTTGACAAGAATTTTAGCCGAGCTGCCCGCAGGTGAGGCGGGGATGCCGGTCGTGCTGGGGCTTGACGAAAACGCAATAAATCACTCCGGCGGCGGCGCGTCAAAAAAAACAATCGCGGGAGGCTCGTCCCTGATACGCGGCCGCGTGGTTGACTTGGAGGAAGAAAAGGAGGAAAAGCAGGTGAAAAAAACCCTGGATGGCTCGACGGGAACGCGGGATGGCACGAGTACCGGCACTGATACGAAAGGCGAACGCGAGGCTGAGTTATTAACTCCCGTTTTGATCGGCGCCGAGAAAAACAAAAACAGAAAAAAATCCCCGGCCGAAACCGCCGCGGAGGTTCGCGCCGTCGATTCGTACGCCGCGGGCGGTTCCGGGTTTGTTTTCCGGGACATCCTTGGCGCTTGTCACGAAACCGGCGGGGTTTTCGTTGGGCCCCACACCGGTGCGTTGATGGAAGGCCAGACCGTTCAGCTGCACGTCCGGGATTCGGAGTGGGGGAAACGACGAGTCCAGGATTTGTTTACCAAAATAAATCAGTCCGTTCCCAAAAACCACGCGAAAGCGAAAGGCGCGGTGATGTTTACGTGCGTCAGCGGCAACCGAATGCACGCGGGCGATTTTCGGAATCACGTGACTGACTGCCCGCTCGGGGGCGGGTACGTCGCGGGCGAAATCGCCCCGGCCGCGTTTGGACAGAGGAGCTCGTTGCAGTCGCACACCTCGGTGGTTGCCGTGTTTCGAGAGTCGAGTTGAAACGTTTCAAGAGTCAATTTAAAAAAGATTTACTCTTTCCAAAAGGCATCATATCATACCTCCCCTACCTCTCCGTGCTTACCTCTACTCCCCCCCCTCTGCGATGGTATCCCCGAGGTAAGCCTGCGCCTCTTCGCTCCACCCGAACTTCAGCGAGCTGTACCGCAGGGTTTGCATTTCCACCTTTGTTATTTTTGACGTAACCCCCACGCCCCGGACCGCGGTTCTTTTTTCGACGTCGGTCAACTCCTGCACGATTTTCTTCGCCTCAAAAAGGGAAACCGCCCCCCGCGTCTCCAAGGATCGCAGCACCACGGTATCCACCCGCGTCCCGTCAATCACGCGGTAGTAGCTGTCTTGTGTCTCCTGTTTCTTCCTGTCCTTAGCACTACCACCCGCGCGTGTTTCCTCAACGTCAGCCACGCCGCCGAGCATCTTTTCGTACAGCTCCGTGAACATGTATTCATCCGCTTCTTTTGTCCAGTTGAAAGCGTAGTGCGCGAACCTCAGGGTGGCGAGCTCGCAATCCGTCACGCTGGACGTGACGCCCCTTCTCTGCACCCGGGTCGGGCCGTCAATCACGGATTTGTAAACCGTAATCGCCTCCGCAAGGTCAATCACCCCGTCGCCGTCCATCGCGGCGGCGCATTCCTCTAAAACCTTCCGGTCGTACCGGTTGCCGTTGATCACGCGGTAGTACCCTTTCGTGCCTGGAATCTCGCCCAAACCGGTTTCCATCTTTTCGTAAAGCTCGGAAAATATCCACGTCTCCGCCTCCTTTGTCCACTTGAAGTGGTAGTGCGCGTACCGTAGCGTCGCGAGCTCGATGTCAGTAACCGAACTCTCGACCCCCCGCTTCTGTATCTTCACCGGGCCGTCGTACACGTCCTTTATGATCAACTTCGCTTCCTCCAGGGTAATCACGTCCCCGACCGCCATCAACCGCCGGCAATCCTCCAGAACCTTGCGGTCGTACCGCTCGCCGTCGATGACTTGGTAGTACGAGTTACCTCCCGTGGAAACGGAAGAGGAAGTCGACGTCTCCGTGGACGTAGTCGTCGTCGTCTCCGTAGTCTCAATCTCCGTAGTCTCAGAAGTACTCCCATCTACCCTCCACGTCGTCAACGCCGCGTCTTTTGTCCGCGCTTGTTGCAGGGAAATTTCGTATTCCGACTTCAAGGAGGACGCTTTCAAAAACCACGTTTCCCGGTCGTCGTCGCCCAGACCTTTCCACCGCGCGCCCAACTCCTTCCCCACGTCACCCACGGACAGCCCGGGCATCACAACCAACACCCCGGGTCGCGTCTCTTTCGCGAACAGCATGTACGACGAAAGCGGGCGTTTCAGTTTTTGCTCGTTCGCGCCGACGGTTTTGGGCACCTTTTTCCTATTTCCTTTTTGAGGTTCGTCGTCCGCCCTCGCGTCCCGTAACCGCTGGCGCAACTCGCTGCGATTGTTACACGAAAAGTGGTCAACGTCTTGTATATCGCGATGTATGGACAACAGTCACCAGCTTCAGAGGTAAAACAGTGTGTGTCGGATTTGGGAAACGACCAAACACGTACCTCACGATGCCGCGCGTCGGCAGGCCTCTTGTTTCGAGCTCGTCAATCAACTCGGTTTTCTTCATCTTGGAAAGAACGACCAGGTTTGATGTGTCTATTGTCACCGACGTGACCGAGGTGACGTCGGTGGTGCCGTACGAGACGTCGAGGTCGCGGTCGGCGACCGCCTCTCCGGAAGAAACGAGTCTTCCGCCGGTGGCGCCGGCGGCGGAAGACCTTGCATCGGAGGTAACTGGAACGGCGGCGAGTTTCGCGGCCAACGCGTCCGCGGCCCGTTCCGCATCCGCCGCCTGGCGCTGCGCCACGGAAAGCTCTTGTTTGAGCTTCGCGAGCGTGGCGTTGGTGTCTTTCTTGTCACTTGACGCGGCGTCCACCGCGCATCGCGCGGACTCAACCTCGCTCTCCGCCCGCGCCGCGCGCGCGCTCGCGGAGACCAACTCCGTTTCAAGCGACGCCACCGCCTGACTCAGCTCGGAGATCTTCACCGCGTTCGCGCTCGCGCTTGCGCTACTCATCGCCGCGGTCGCGATTTCTCCGTTCGCCAGCTCAAGCTCCTTTTTGAACATCTCCGCAGAGGCCTTTGCCGCGACCGCCGCGTTGCGCGCGTGTTGTAGTCGCTGTTCCGTGGCTACCAGCTTCGCGGAGAACTCTGTAGTCGCCGCCTCGACTCGCGCCGCGGACGCCACGGCCGCGTTCTTCGCCGCGATCGCGTCGCGGTCAGCCAGCTCCAGCTTTTCCTCGGTGTCGCGTAACGACGTTTGCAACTCGTCAACCTTTTTCGTAACCGCCGCGACGGCGTTTTTGGTGGCCTCGCCCGCCGTCGCTTCCGCGTCCGCGATCGACGCCTCCGCCCGCCGCGTCTCCGCGGCGACCGCGTCCGCTAATCTTTCCTCCGCCTCCGCGACAGCTCGCGTCAACGCCTGCGCCGCGTCCGCCTTCGCCGTGCCAACCGCGAGCTGCAAAGATTCGGCGCTTTGCAGTTTGAACGACACCAGATTTTGCGTCCCGGAATCAACCGCGGCTTGCACGCGTTTCTCGGAATCCGTCTCCGCCGACGCCAACGCGCGTTGCAGTGTTTGCGCGTTTGCGAAGCGCACCTTCTCCATGTCTGCGTCGGCGAGTTTCCGCAACCCAGAGATGATTCGCGCGCTTTCGACGGCTTCTTTTTGAAGCTCGGCAGTGAGGGCGCTGATTTTACGGCCATCCTCCGCTGATGCCTTCGTGGCTTTCGCTAAATCAGCCCTAGCTTCGCCACTCGCGTCGCGCTCGGCCGAAACGTTCGACTCGGCGTCGCGCAGGGCGACGGCTAACCCGTCGATCTTTTCCGTCAACGCCATGACAGTCGCGTAGGCGTCACCCGAGTTTCGGCGCTCGGCCTCGACCTCATCCGCACTCGCGGCGACTCGTCGCTCCATCTCCAAAGACGCCGCGACAAGTTTCGCTTCGAGCTCGGTTCGTTTCACCGACTCGTCCGCCACGATTCGTCTCGCCGCTGCGTCAGCGATGGCCTCGGCTTCGGCGAGCGCTTCTTCCAGCCGCGCCGCCGCCGCCGCCGTCGCCGTCGTTACCGCCGCTCGCAAAGGAAAAATCTCCGCCTCGGTAGCCGCGAGCCGCGTTTCAAGCCCCTGGCGTTTAGTGGACTCGCCGGCCACGATTTTCGTGAGCTCAATCTGAGCCCTGCGCTCGGCTTCGGAAACGGCTTGTTTAGCCTTCGCCTCCGCCTCGGCGACGGCGTTGGTTAACCGAGCCTCCGTTTTCGCGACGGCGTCCGCCAGCGCGCGCGCCGCGTCCGCCTTGGCCGCCGCAACGGCTGCTTCCAAAGCATCCGCGCTTTGTTGCTTGAACGACGCCAAATCCTTCACCCCGGAATCAACCGCTTGTTGAACACGTTTTTTCGCATCCGCATCCGCCGACGCCAAAGCGATTTCCAGTTCCTTCTTGTTTGTAACCCGCGCCTTTTCAATCTCGGCGTCCCTGAGTTTTTGCAACCCCGCGATGATCCGCGCGCTTTCAAGGGCCTCACGTTGAAGCTCGGTCGTCAAGGACTTGATTCGCGCGGAATCGAACTTTGAGGATTCCGCCGCTTTCGCTAAGTCAGCCTTGACCGCGTCCACCGCGGCGTCCGCGAACGCGCGCGCGTCCGCGATTGCTTTTTCCATCGCCAAAACAGCCGCCGGGTTTGTGTCTGAAATAATCGCACCGCCCTGAGATAAATAAAAGAAAGTGTCAGTCTTGTATAGGTAATCAGTCGGCGGAATGTGGTAAATGGGAAATACTTACCTTCGCCCGCGCGTCCCCGAGCGCCTTCGCCTTGGTTTCCGCGAGTTCCGCGATTCGCCGCGCTTCCGCCGCGTCCGCCTTGGCCCGTGTCGCCTCAGCCGCGTACCCCTCCATGTCCTCCAGCGCCTTTTTCGATACAAGCTTCGCCGCGAATAAATCCGCCTCAAGTTGTTTTTCGGAATCGGACGAAGATTTTGACGAAGAAGAAGTTTGAAGCGCCGCGACGGCGTCGTTGGCCCTTTTCGTTTCCTCCGCCAGCGCCATTTCCGCCTTCCGCATGGCCTCCGCCAGGCTCGCAGACGCCTTTTCCGAAATTGCCTCGAGTTGTTTCCGTAACTCGTTCGCCTCCGCGCGCGCGTCCGCGAGTTCTCGTAAAGTGCTCGCCACCGCAAAACGCAGTTTCTCGTCAGCCTTTTTTTCAAACTCACCAAGTTCGGCGGTCAAATCGGCGAGCGCCTCGTCTTTCGCGCCGGTCGCGTCTTCCAGTTGCTTTGCGAGTAACGCACCAGACGCGGCTTCAGCCTTCGCCACGGCTTGGTTTACCCGAATTTCCGTTTCCTTCGCCGCGACGGATGCGGAACATTTCGCCTCCGCCAGTTCCTTTTTCGTATCCTCCACCTTCCGTCTCGCCTTTTCCAGTTCCGCCTCGGTCGCCGCGAGTGTCTCCGCGACCGCGGCGGTTGCCACCGCGAGTTCCTCCGCGAACCTTCGTTCGTCCTTATCGGTTACCCGGTCAACAGCCTCAAGCCTGGCTTGTGTCACCGCGAGCGCGTTGTCATCCGCCGCCGCCGCCCTCGCCTGTTTCACAACCGCCGCTGCGGAGCGCCGCTCCTCCAAAATCAAATCGCGCGAGTCCTCCACCGCCGCGGCGAGTTCGCGTTCGCGACGTTTTTCCGCCTCCGCCAAAGCGTTGCGCAAGTCCCTCTCCGCGCTTGTTTCCATCCCGGAAATGACCTCGTCGCTCCAAGTTTTCGTGTTGGCGAGCTGCTCTTTCAGTTCCTTAATCTCACGAGCAGACGCCGCGAGTTTCGTGGCGGCCAAAGCCCGCGCTTCCGCGTTTGCGGTATCGTCCGTCGCTGAGTCCACTGACGGACAATCACCCCGGGGTGCATCCCTCCCAACCTCTAAACTCGCCAGCGCCTCCAAAAGCTCCCTTTCCTTTCGCGCGAGCGCTTCCCGCGCTTTGACCGACTCAGTCGCCGCGTCCGCGGCCATGGACGCCATTTCCTTGCGCATCGCTTCAGAGAACGCCTCGCCCTCCGCCTTTGCCAAACGTAACTCGCGCTCCAGCTTTTCCCGTTCCTTCGTGTCCAGGTTCATTACCTTGATGTTCGCGCGTGCGAACGTGGTTTCTCGTCTAGATTCAAGCAGCTCGTTCTGTAGCATCTCGATCGCATCCACCTGCGTGCGCATTTCCGAGTTTACGCCTCTAAGCGCGTCGATTTCCGACCGAACGCTTCCGTCGCGGTTGCGAATGAACGTCGCGATGGCGTTGCGAAGAGATTCAGGTAACTCTTCCGAGTTATCGCGATCAGCAGTTTTCAGCTCTCCTATCAGACCTTTTATTTGCGCATCCAGCTC
>Ga0302121_10000541_pt1 | contig 19934 bp, 25 predicted proteins | sample CB21_surface_MG_FD_203120 | JGI IMG/M metagenome (GOLD analysis project Ga0302121, IMG submission 203120) | Marine microbial communities from Western Arctic Ocean, Canada - CB21_surface | ecosystem: Environmental > Aquatic > Marine > Oceanic | place: Canada: Western Arctic Ocean | collected... | reverse complement strand
ATTACCAGTTTTTAATTTATATGTTGTTAACCGCTCGGTTTTAAAAAATCCTGTCCTTCTTCTCTATTTGCATAACCTAACTCTCTTTTACATTCTTTGCAGTATTTTTTAATTGATCGTGTTTCATTAAAGTTAATCACTGTTTCTTTATGAGTGCAACTTTGTTGAATAATTTCTTTTTCTTTTTCTAATTCTCTTAATTTATTTTCAATTTTGTTAATGTCTACTAAAACACTATTTCTATTATCTTGTTCCATAACTCAGATATTTTTCCACCATGAGAAGTAAACAGTACATAAGCTAATCTTAATAAAAGTATTAAACATAGCGTCTTGGTTGCTGACTTTAAAAATGGCCATAATTTAAAAAATTCCCTATCCGCAGATAACACTAATAAGAATGAATTAGAATTAGGTATTGGATTAAATTCTGGAGAAACATAATCGGCAATACCTAATTCTAATAAAAACTGATCATGCTTTCTTAATTGCATTAATACATAACCTTCTTGTGAAATAGGTGCAGAGACTACTTCTTCTGGTAAATTAATAACAGTATAGATTCTTCCTATCCAGTCCACCCTAAACCCTTTCTCTTTTAGTTGCGGTTTTGATGTCTTGGCGATTTTTCTAATCTTATTCCAAGTTTGTAATTCATTTAATAAATTTGTTATGTACATAGTTTTATCTGTTTTTTATGTATCTATGCCTCCGTGAAGACTTTCATACTTTCTAGTTGTTTTCTGACTATTTTTCTTCCACGAAATATGCGGTTTTTCACAGTTTGTAAGTTAATGCCCTTTTCACGGCTTTTCATAATATCTAAAATATCATTATATGATTTCTTATTTAAGAATCTTTCCTCCATAAAACTCTTATACATTGGAGGTAAAGCTTTAATTGCTTCTGTGGTTAATCTTACCTTTTCAGTTAAAAGATTTTCTGCTTCCCAATAATCAGCTTCATTTGGTGGCATTGAATTATCTGTGTCAATATGTGGTAGCAGAAATGTTGGTGGATCAATTCCTTTATCGGTAAATGCATTCATACTTACCTTTCTATTTCTGTATCTTATCCAACCTATGCATTCATTGTAAGCAATACGATATGCCCACGTGGTAATTTGATAATCTTCATTGTATTGATCAATTTTTAAATACACTGTTGTTAAAGTTGTTGAGACAATATCATCGGCTACATGTGGATCTTTTACAATATTATTTGTATATGACCATAAACCTGGTCTCATTTTAGCATACAGTTCATTATATATGCTTTCCTTTCTTGTCTTTTTAAATTCTATTGCAAGTTCTTTGTAAGTCTTCTTTGTTTTTTTAGCCATTTATGAAATCTTTTAAGGTTAGGTAATTTATAGGTGTGAAGTCCCAAAAATCAGAACAGACATTAAATCTGTTTTCAACTGTTAGGTCGGTCTTATGTGAAAATACTGTATGACCATGCATATGAATAGTTCCTGAATCTTTACCATTCCAAACGGATAAAGGATAATGACAAATAACAGTATCAAAATCTGTTAAATCCATTATAGATTCTTTTAAGAATTCAGCTTTAGGAAATTCATGAATAACTTCCGATAATGCTTTATCAGAATTACCCTTTAGAAAATAGATTATTCCATTTAATTTTTTGAGTACCTTACGAGCAGTTATTGGATCCCATGCAAAATTTCCTAGATGAAATACCACATCAGACTTTTTAACTTTTTTATTCCAATTTTTAATTAATGCTGCATTCATTTCGCCTACATCAGTAAACGGTCTGTTGGCAATTTGAAGTATCTGAGGTCTACCGAACCATGTATCAGATGTAATATAAAAGTCTTTAGGTATTTTTTTATTCATATAATTGTTTTACAGTGTATTGTTTCATATAATACAGTATAAATATAAACAAAATAGTTGGGAACTGAAAAGTATTTGGTAACTTTTTTACTATTTAATTGAAAATCTTTTGCCGCCGTCTTTCTTGAGGGTCTTTTCAATCATTGTATTTGCGTATTCTTCTAGTTTAGTTAAACTTTCTTTATTAAGAGGCTTCTTATAAAAATCTTCATAAATATGTTTATAAGCCTCAACGGTCGAATCAAAAGGTACTCCAGGTTGTGCATTTGATTCAATAATATATACTTTTCCATTTTTACCTTTCATTACATCAAAACACATATAAGGTAAATCTTCATAGATCTTACAGAATCTTTCTAAGACTTTTCTATAATCTTCAGGTAAATCACTTAAGCTCCTTTTTGCATAACCAAATTCCATTTCACTTTTAGCACTACCTTTACCAGTTTTAGCTTTTTCATTTAATGGAGTTCTTTCCATCCAAAAGATAGGCTTACCTTTAAAGTTTATAAATCTATGCTCTTCTTCTTTATCAATATATTCTGAAAATGTATCAAAGATCTTTTCATCTACATCTTCCATTAAATCTGGTTTATTAATAATCTGAATACCTTTTCCGCTATGACCTTCTGCAGGTTTTGCAATAATAGGAAATTCTAGTTGCTCTAATGCATCATTCTTAGAATATACTGTCTTAGGTATATTTTCATCTTCTCCAACCAGTTTATGGAATTCTTCTTTAGATCCAGATTTTGATATGTGGTCTGGGTGATTATAAACATTTTCTTTTTTAATCTTACCAGCCTTTATTAGTTTATTAACTGTATCTGAATGATATGTTAAAACTGGATAGTCTGGATTAATATCAATGTCATGCATGTTATTTTCATGAACTTGTGTAAAGAACTTATCTCCAGCAAAACCTTTATAAGTCCACCATCTTTGCCCACTGTCTTCTCTTAGTGCTAAATAAACTTTACCTAAACCATCTTCAATATCAACAGATTCTTTTAGTAAATCTTCTCTACCTAATTGTTTATATACTTCTTTTCTGGTTTTCTCCATCTTTTCAGCATACTTAGGATCACTCTTTCTATTAAAAACTATTTGCTGTGTTAAAGAACCACTAATCTTTTTAACATCTTTCTTTCTGGTTTTAATTAACCATGCGGCTAAATCCTTTATAGAAAGATCTTTAAATCTACCTTCAGCATCAGGTGCATCTGAATGATGGAAATCTGGTGCACCTTTAGGTTTCTTTTCTGTTAGGAACTGTTCAAAAAGTTTTAAATATTTCAACACTTATAATTAATTTTATTATATATCTCCACCGTTACTGTTAAATGCTAACCATTCAAATAGTGGATCATTAAAGAAATCACCTTCAAAGCCTAAAAGAATATCAGATTCTATCAAATTCATGTTATCAGTAGGATGCCCTTTTCTAGTAATTAAGTTTTCATTTAAAGGTGGATAAGACATATGAGAAAATGGATGGCTTAACATTTCTTTTACTAAATTAAAATGTCTTTCATAAATATGCAATGAATGAACGATATGAGTATAAGAACCCATTTTTAAATTAGGATATGTTAACTTTAAATGTTTTAACATTTGTTGCTGTAGTAAACAAAAGAATGCTACATCGGTTGCGGTACCTAATACTAAATCATTAGACCTCATATCAACTGTAAAGTTTAATCTGTTATCTCTAATTTGAAATATACCATTAAGAGTACATACAAAATCTTTATTACCTTTCCATTGATGAGATGGTTTATTAAAATGAATAATTGATTGCCTTGAGTCTTTATCTTCTATTAAAGAATCTAATGCCCATTGGTATTGATTTCTACCATCAGAAAGAGGTTCATTAAATATAAGATTACCATAAGCAGAATTAACAGTACCATCACCGTTATCTAATTGGCTCCAAAATTTAGAATATTTACTTATAAAATCAATATCCTTTCTTCCTGTAAAATACCATATAGTTTCACCAGCAATATATTTAAATTGACTACTCCTTTTTTCATTTTCATACAGTGGATAATAAGGATCATCTATAACTAATGCTGCATTACAGATTTCTTTAATTTCCATACCTCTTGGTTTAGAAGTATAATCAGGATTGTCTAAAGTATCTATTAATGCCTTTTCATAAACTTCTGCAAATGTATCTCCTCTATATGTTCTCATTCTTTTTATTCTTTCGTTCTAATACTATTTTATACGCTTCTTCTAATATATCTACATTTTCTTTGTATTTATATTTCATAGGATTTTCTTCTCTTAACTTTTGTGATTCTATAAACACCTCAGCTCTGATACCTTCATTATGAGCCTTATACATTATATCTTCTGCGCTACTCATTATGAAAACATATTTAATTGTTTGTTATCACCTGTTACTGTGTTCTTGTGTTTTAGAAATTCTGTTATAATATGAGAAACTTCTATTGCACTCATTGTACCAACATTAATATGTAACTTATTTTTAATAGTACTTAATCGATGAGCTCTTGTAAATCCATCAACCTCAGCTTTAACTTCTTCTTCATTACCATAAAAAGATTTGCCATCATCTCTTTTTAATATAGTATGTGGATCATTAGTTAATGTAATTAAATAAAGATCTTCTCTTAATGCTTTAGTAAATTTCTTTTCAATATCAAAAACATAATCACCAGAGTAACCTCTATATAATGGAGAATAAACAGTTTCACCTAAATGAGATCTATTAAATATAAGGTTAATATTTGGATCACCTTTTTTATGAGCAAGTTTAGATTTCATCATTAATAAAAACATGCTTTCATAAAGTTCTTTAGAATATGTTGCATGCTTTTCTTTATCATCTTTAAACGGTAATGATGAATAATGTAACTTATGAAAAACGTGATCACTCATGTTTTTAATAATTAAATCTTGCTGGGTATCTTTACCTACATTATCGGTACCTTCTATAATAATGAATTTACTCATTGTTTTATTTTTATATAGTTAAAAGTTAGAATTGTTTATTACAATATCATAATCAGTAAACTTACCAAAATCCATTTCATCAGCATCAATCCTTCTTTCTATCTTATCATTAAGATCACCTCTTAATTTTAATCTTTCTTTTCTTATTTCTAAAGGTATGTCTAAATAAATGATAGTACAGTCTTTTCTATCAATAGGATTAATTGCCTCAACACCTTTAGGGGTCATAACAAATAAGTTACATGTCTTTTTAAATTGTTCATAGCTTGTACCATAAAACCAACCGTTGAATTCTACATATTCATACCAATAATTATTATCTGCAAACTTCTTAAAAACTTCTTTAGAAATAAAATAATAATCTTGGCCATCAATTTCACCATCCCTAGGAGGTCTGGTTGTATAAGATGTACCGTATGTAAAACCTCTACCTTCTAAAACCTTTCTCATATGATCTTTTCCAGCAGCGGCCTTTCCTATTAATATGATTTTATTCATCCGCTCCTGCTTCTGCTATTTCAAAATTTCTTTTTAATGTTTCTAAACAATCGTCAGCCTCTGCTAATGATCTAGTTAATGTTTGCATTTCTTCAATATGCTGAGGATGTTCTCCTATACCTACAGGATTAGTCATATAGATTGTTAATGTTGCTAATGCAAGTTGCCTCTGTGCCTCGAATTGTGCCTTAAGCGCTTCGTAAATTATATTTTTATTCATATTAGTCTGTTATTAATTGTGTATGTTCAAAATTATTTTTAATTTGTTCGTTAAAGAATTTACCAATAGATTCTGCTTTACATAAGTTATCATATAACTCAGGTTCTACATTAGAATATTCATATAATGCTCCACCTGTAAATTCAACCTTAAGAGATTTAGTGGCAAAGTTATAAACGTATTTGTTAATCATTGATGAATCAACTGTTGATGATTGTTCTTGTATCATTTTTATTTTATTTTAATTTAATTTTATAAAGTTTTTTTACTTGATCTACTGTGAGGTTCTTGGTCTTTGCTAGCCATGACCATGCATCTGTTTCGCTATTTGCTGAGCATGCTATTCTTTTATCGTCATTTACTAAAAATTGGTAAGTCTCCATAGTTATTGATTTATATTTATATGTTGTTTTTAAAAAAAGTTTACTTAATTGATAACTTTAATTTTTTAAGATCTTCTAAGTACATTGTCTTAGGATCAGTTGCCTTTAACATCTTGAGTGCAATAATACACTCTTCTTTTTCTAATAACAATTTTTCATATCTTTCCTTTGTTAAAGAATGAATAGCCATTGATAAAAGATAATCATATGAACCATGAACAGTATCATATGCATTAGTTTTTAAATAAGTTACAATCTTTTCTTTAAGTACATTATTAATTTTTAATTTATTGTCAATAATATCTTTAATGAACCTTGCTTTATTTGTTACTAATGATAATTGCTTTTCTGTTTTATCAATTAAATAATCTTTTCGTGTTTGATACCATGATAACCTTACACCAACAAAATGTTTTACAATATCTTCGGCTTTATTAAAAATCTTTAATTCACCATTTTCATCTATCGTTGTTAAATTTTCAGTTTCTTGTGTGTTTAACCTAAGTGCATTATCTAACTTACCTTTTGAAACTAAGTCATTTAATATTGACCTTCTGAATTTTAATATGTACTCAATCGTTTCAGAAGAATTATCATCATAGCTTGTGATTACACCCTTTTCCATTAAAAGATTTAAAATCTCTTCATATCTTTCATAAGTATAATTTGGAGGTATTGCAGTTATCTTTACTGTTGTTGTATTAATAATTTTATACTCTCCTTTTATTTTCCAAGTTTTAGGATTTTCTAAATCTCTAGTAAAAGTACCTTTAAATTCATGTATCCAAGGTGCTAATACTTTCATTCTTTTATTATTTAGAGTGGCAATACATGCATCTACTACATCTTTAGGGTTTCTATTTAAAATATTAGTAGCAAAACCAACAGCAATACCAGATGTTCCATTTAATATAACAGTTGGTACAATTGGTAAAAAGAATGCTGGTTCAATTTTTTCTCCTTCTTCTATTTTGTTTTCTAATAAATCAAAATCTTGATATAATAATCTAAAATTAGGATGTAACTTTGCACTTATATAACGCGGTGCACCTGCTGCTGGGCTTCTTAAAGAACCAAACTGACCTACACCTTCTAATAATGGTAATGAATTTTTAAACTTCTGTGCCATTCCAACCATTGAAGATTCTAGTGAAGTATTACCATGATGATAAAATGCCTCAGCTGCTACCCTACCTGCAAGTTGAAAAAGCTTCATTGGTTTTTCATTACCAGTTTTCCATATCTTATTTGCAATATAAACAACTTTTCTCTGTGTAGGTTTAAGACCGTCTATACAACTTGGTATAGCCCTGTTCTCTACAACGTATCTTGCATACTCTAAGTATTCTTTATCAAAAAAGGATGTTACTGTTCTATTGCTCTTCATCTAAAATAATGATTTATTGTTTTTAATTATTATTTCTTCGCCTAATATCTTGCCTTTACGAGGATTAGAATCTTTCGAGAACCATATATCTAAAGTATTGTTAAATCCGTTGTCCTTTGTAAGCGTGAATGTTCTCGGGCTTCTAATGATCTCCTTATATTCTGCATCTTCTAGTGCGGCTAAACCTTTTTTGTATTCTATTGACCAGCTATTAAGATTTCTTTGTTTAGATTCCCATACCTTATAATCATCATCAGAATAAAAGTTTAATGATTCTTTACCTTTCTTTGCAACCATAAGAGGTGTTTCTACTTTAAGAATCCTACCTTCACTAAATAATTCTGGCCAATATTTACCTAAGAAATTAATTAGTAATGCCGCAATGGAGTTACCGTCTACATCTGCATCCGTATATAAAAGTATTTTACCATACCTTAGATCTTTAGGTTCATGACCGATCTTTAAACCCATAGCAGCCATCATTGATTGTACCTCTTTATTCTGTACAACCTTAGATGCTGGTAATTCTCTAACATTAATAAACTTACCTCTTAGTGGAAATGCTCCTTGGTATTGTGGTTCTCTGTATCTTCTAAATGCTGATGATGCAGAATCACCTTCAAATATTGCAAGTGTACATTTTGCTCTATCACCTCTTTTCTTTGCATCTATTAATTTAAGAACTTTAGTTTTATCTAAACCTTTATTTAATTTTCTAAGCTTTGCTCTTTCATCAGCTTCTTGTTTTCTATTAATCCAATCTAAAACGGATTCTATAATTTCAGAATTTAAAACCTGTCTTAAGACTTTTTCACTTAATACATGACTTGTACCAAAATCCTTTGGAGGAGTTATTAATTTTTCTTTAGTTTGAGAAGAGAATGATGGATTAATAACAGTACAATTTATAAACAAATATAAATGTTGTCTTAATTCAGAAGGTTTTACATCTACACGGTATTTTCTTTTAATCTTGTCTCTAAGATAAGATGTAATTTGCCAGTCTATATTATTAACATGAGTACCGCCATCTTTAGTTTCAACAGAATTAACAAATGATATTGCTTTAAAGCCAGTTTTTGAATGACCAATTCCAATTTTCCAATGTTCTGATTGATCATAAAATATTGGAGTTACATAACGATTTGCATAATCTTTAAAAGTTTTAAAGGCAATCGGTTTATCATTTAAAAATATTTTAAGAGTTGGGTTACATGCAGCAATATCAATAAGTCTTTTAGTTATCATTAAATAATGATTCTTATTAATACCATTTAAACCAAATCTTTTAAAATCAGTAAGATATGTTATTTTTGTATATGCAGTTTTCTTTTTGGTGATTTTAGCCTTAGTCCTTTCAGACATATTATTTTTAAAGGTTTGTGCAAAGTGTTTTTGACCATCACAAGTTTCAATTATAAATTCTTTACTAAATATATTTGTTAATGTACTACCTACACCATTTGTTCCAACAACAACCCTATCTTCAGTATCATCAAAATTACTACCTGCCTTTAAATTAGAAAATATCATTTCTGGTACCCACTCATCATACTCTTTATGAATCTTTACAGGTATACCTCCATTATCCCATATAGAAATTAAACCAGTAGACATATCTATATCTACCTTAACTTTATTCAGCTTAGTATTTCTTTTATGTTCATCAACAGAGTTAGAAACTATTTCATCAAACAGTTTTAGGAATCCAGGATTATAAGTTACTTCAGTAAGTTGAAATTGATCTTTACCTTTCATAGGTAAAAATACTTCTTCGGTATGTGGCTTAATAGATCCAACATACATACCAGGTCTTAACAATACATGTTCTGTGTCTGTTAATTTTTGGTATTTCTTTTCAATGCTTACTGCCATGTATTTTTATTTTTATATGGTCAAAATTAAATTTTGTTTACCTGAATGATCTTTTGAGATTAATATTAAGAGAATGCAAATAAACATCAAATATATTTTTACTATATTCAGTAGATCCATTCCACTTAGTTACCCAAAGGTCTATTAAGTTTCTAACAGCAGGATAATGTATTAGTTTATTATTATCGTTTCTTATTACTTGGATTACATATTCATAATCTTTTTTCATATTGATCTGTTTCTTCTTGCATTATCCCATAGTACCTTTTTAGTACCGCCTAGTATTCTATACTTAGATACTTTACTATTAAACGAATTCCTTGCAGTATTTAATTGCTCGTTTCCGTTATTTGATTGTTGATTTGTTGTCATTACTTATTTAACTGATTTTATTTTCTTCTCTAAATGAGTTACTTGCTCCTTATATCCTTCTTGCGTCCATCCATCATTATATGGGGATGTTGAATTAATTTTAGCATTCATTAATTGTACTTCTAAATTGTCTTGTTTCGGTTGTTTACGTACTTCTAAATTGTCTTGTTCTGGTTGTCCATGCCTAGCATAGTAACCTGGATAATTTTCTTCTCTTTGTTTTTTGTTACTATAAAAAATATTCCAAACTAGCAAAACAACATAAACACTAAATATTGATGCCCCTACTATAAACATTGCTATATTCATCTACCTCGTCTTTGTCTGATTGCTATAGCAAATAGTAAAATTGTTCCTGACCAATGAGCTGAGTATTGGGCTTCTTCTGTTAATCCAAATAATCCTAATCCAATTGAATATAACATTGCTGTGAATGCTATGATGATTGGATACCATGTACTTAAAAACTTCTTCATAATCTATATATTTAATTTTAATTGTTGTGGAGAATATCGGAGTCGAACCGATGACCTCCTGCGTGCAAGGCAGGCGCTCTAGCCAGCTGAGCTAATTCCCCTTTTAATAATATTGAGCGAAAGACGGGATTCGAACCCGCGACCCTCAGCTTGGTAAACTGATGCTCTACCGACTGAGCTACTTTCGCATTGTGGAGGTGGTGGGATTCGAACCCACGTCCAATAAGTATCCTTAAAAACATTTCTTACAGCTTAGGATAAGTTTCTTTAAACTTCCAAAATCAGATTTTGATGTTCCATGGCCACAAAATCATAAAGGCTCTATTGGTTGCAATGTTTAACGGGTACATTGCTAAACCACATCTTGCTTCCTTTTACATCTCGATTATTTACAAGCATACTAATAATATGATGAGCACTACTTACCTACTTAGGCAGCCATTGCTAACTCAGCGTTGTCGGCTAAGATTGATGGAGGTCATCACCCAGTACTGTAGTTTTTATCTCAATCTAATTGTCAAAAACCGGTCACCCCCAATAAATCAAAGAACGTAATTATAATCTTTATATATTATACTCAATCTTTGGATGCAAATGGAATGCTCTTTTTAATTCATCATATCCTTTCTTTGATCCAAATCTATTACCTGAGCCTATATGCCATGTAACCTTTTCAACTTTATCATATTCACGATATTCTTTAAAATCATAAATAGTAAAAGGAGTACCATCTTCAGTTTGCATCTCCCATTCATTTTGAGTCCTTTCAGTAATATCAGAATCAGTGTACATTACTGCGCCACATACTTTTTCTATATCTTCTATTGCTGCTTCAAATGCATGGTTATGAAATCCTAAATCCGTTGCTAGGCTGGCATTTTCTAATCTATTCATCTTATCTTTGTGTTTAGTATATTATAATAATAACAAATCTTTTCTATTTCTGAAAGATTAATATGGCATTTCTATATTTTTATTTTCTTCAGCTTTAAACTTAGCAATTAATTTAGTTAATATAATCTTAAGCTCTTTAGAAAATTCACCTTTTTCAATTATCCATGAAAGATAGTTAAAATCATTTTCAAATATTTCTCTAAAAGGTTTTCCTTTATGCTTGCCAAAATTAAATATAATAGTTCTTTTACCATCTACATCAGCAAATTTTAATTTACCACCTAAATCAACTTGATCAGCTCTACGAGTATTTACCTCCTTATCTATTTCTTCTGCAGTATCAGCCATTTGGTATACTTCTCTTTGTTTTTGAAATATTTCCATTGTAGCTCTAACATCAGCCTCAGCTCTATGTGCACCTTCTAAATCTTTACCAGTATATTTTTTATAAGTACTAGTTAAATCTCTCTTTTCATAATTACTATAAATAAGGAAAGGATCCATTACTGCTCGACCTCTATGGTTAAATGCTATACCACATCTCATGAATTCCTCACATAAAAATGGTACATCAAAGAATAAGGCATTATACCCTCCTAAGTCGCAATCACCAATAAAATCGTTTATTTCAGATGCTATCATTTCAAAGGTAGGTTTATCCTTTAACATCTCTAGAGAAATGCCATGCTTTTCTTCAGCTTCGGCTCTCATCTCTACATTACCTGGGTTTACTAATTGATTATAAGTCTCAATCTCATTACCGTCAAAGTCGGTTTTAATCATGCATATCTCTATGATACGATCTGATGATGTACTTATTCCTGTGGTTTCTAAATCAAACCAAACTATATTTTTCTTCATACTATACTTTTTTACCTTAACTGTTATATAATTTATATAGCTAAAGTTAAAGTTAGTTTTAAGAAATTGTTAAGTAAGTGAAATAATTATATTATTAACAGTATCGCCTTCTGCAATCTGCTCAATTAATTCCATTCCATCAATAACATGACCAAATGTTGTATGACCTGGATCTAAATGTTGAGTTCCTCTTCTACTTAAACAAATAAAGAATGCACCCATTGAAGTATGTGGTGATCCAGTATTAGCAGCACTTAAAACGCCATAAGCATGAAAATTATTATTCTTTTTTCTTCGAGGTGTTTCTAATTCATCATATAAGTATGGATGACCACCTTCTTGTTCCTTTGGTCCTAACTGCACCATGAAGCCTGGTATAACCCTATCAAAACTTTGGCCATCATAATTACCGGCTTCTGCTTTAATAATAAAATTTCCAGTGTTTATTGGAGTTTCATCATAAAGACGAAAAGTAATATCTCCTTTATCCATTTTAAAAGTAGCAGTGTATTTGGTATTCATATTTATTTGTTTATTAATTAATATTAGTCATCACTTAAGTTGGAAATACCAGTAGTTATACTTACCGGTAATTGTTTCATTGTAGAATTCAATGCTATTAATGTAGTATTTAATTTTCTAAAGTCGGATTTCATTGAATCATTAGATCTAGGTTTTGGGGTATTACCTGTTAATGCATCTACACCTCGACCTATTAATCCTCCAATACCACCTCCACCACCAGAGCTTTCAGACATTATATCTCTAATTTCTTCAACTGCTTTTGCTAAAGCTACATATCCATCTCTTCTTCTAGGTAACTCAGAACCAGATTTAAATAGATCACCAAAGGCTACTGTTTTATCGATATCAATTTTATTAATAGAATCTGCAATTTTTGAAATTCCATCAGCCGCCTTTTCTAATTGACCTTTTTCTGCAACATCTCCTAAGGTTACAATAAATGATTTAAAATCATCTAACTCTTCAGACATTTCAGGATTAGCTGTATAAAGATCACTAAAGGCAGTTCCTATAGAAGTTAATAATTTACCTACTGATGTAGAAACAGCTTCTGGTTCAAAATCACCACTAAAAGCCTTAAGACCTTTTGCAATATCAGTTAATGCTGCACCTGCACCGTCAACAGCTTCAATACCTTTTTGTACTTTATTTTCATCCCATGATATTCCAAACAATCCAGTATCAGTTTCTTCCATACCACCAATAGAAGCAAATGCTTGTCCTACTAATCCTAATGTCACTTTAATTTTTTCAGCAATTGCTGTAGGATTTTCAATACCTGAAAATGTAGATAGTGCTGTAGCTATTTTACTTAATTCATCACCAGCACCTTGTACTGATTGTATACCTTCTTGTACTTTATTCTTTTTAATTCCAAATAAGGATCCAAAGAAACCACCAGCTGCTACATTACCTTCAGATGCAACAGCAGAGAATGCTTCTTGCACAAAACCAATTGATTTAGATATAGCAGCACCAACTACATCAAAATCTACCTTAGAGTCAACTAATTTTTGAAATTCAGTTAAACCAATTGCAATATCTTTTAAAGCTTTACCTGACCCTTGTACTGATTCTAAACCTTCAGCTACCTTATTCTTTTTAATTCCAAATAAAGATCCAAAGAATCCACCTGCCTCAACATTACCCTCTTCAGCAACCGCAGCAAATGCTCTTTGTATAAATCCAACTGTTTTAGCTATAGCATCTCCTAATACGACAAAGTCTACTTTACTATCTACTAATTTTTGAAATTCAGTTAAACCTCCTGCTATATTAGTTAAGGCTTTACCTGCATCCATTACAGAACTAATACCTTTCTTAGTGGCATTAGGACTAAATGCGTTTCCAAATACTTTTCCAAATATACCTGTTGGTGTTGCAGCTTCACCACCTGCTTGAGCAAATGCTGTACTGATTCCTGATAATACTGTTGCTAATTGTAAACTTTGATCAGAAGTCCAACTTAATTTTTGGTATGCTTTTAAACCTTTTGATAATACTATTAATGATAATCCTGCTGCACCAAATCCTGCAGCAGCTGCTATCATTTTAACAGAATCAACTGCTCCAGTTAAAGCTCCACCAATAGAACTAAAGAATCCACCAACACCACCCCCACTAGGCGGTCCTATAAATGCTGCTTTTACACCAGCTAATGTTGTTGTTAATTTAAGAGCATCATCTTCAGTAAAGTCAACCTTTTTAATTGCTACCAATCCTGGGGCAAGCGCCAATAATGCAACACCTATAGCGGCAAATGCAGCGGCACCTGGTATAATAGCTACTGCGCCAAAACCGGCAGCAGCAAACAATAATCCCATTGCTGTTAATAATGCAGATTGTATCCCAATATCTTCTAATGTAACATCTTTAGTTGCATGTGCAAATGGTATATAACCTAAACCAAATACTAATAAACCTATACCCATAGAAGCTAATGAAGCCGCCCCTTGAATAATTAAACCGAATAGAGAACCTAGTAAAGCAGTTACAACACCAATACCTACTAATACCCCTGCTTGTATAGCTATACCTTCAAGTGTTGGTGCAGTGCTAGCAACGGCAAATGCAAATAGAGCATACCCTAAACCAAACACTAATAAACCTACTCCCATGAATGCCAAAGCCATGGAACCCTTTTTTATCTGTTTATCAAATAATCCTAATATAGCAACAGCACCACCTATTAAAACTAACGTGGCAACCATTCCTAATAATATAGCAGGCTGCATTAAAATAAAGAATGTAGTTAATGCAAACACAGCTAAGCCTACTGCAAATGATTTTAAAGCATCACCTATATTATCTAATGACTTCGCACCTTTCGCTATTGGCTTTTCTGCCATTCCTAATATTAAAAATAAAGGTGTTATTAGAGCAACTGCTATGTATAATAACGGAAGACCTATTGCTGCAGGTATTAATAAAAGAGCTGATAGTGCTAATGCTTTAGAAAAGTTAAGTATAGAATTACCCATAGCCATCATTGCCTTTGCACCTTTATCCATTTTCTTTGGATCAGACTTAGACCACATTTCTATTTGGGTTCTTACAAAGTCATTAAATTTATTAATAGTCTTTGTAGGGACTAACGTAAATATTAATAAACCTTTAGCCATAGCTGCAGTACCAGCACCTAACATTTTAAATGCATTACCACCAGCAGCCATTCCGCCAGTTCCTTTACCTTTACCACCACCCATTAATCCAGCAAGACCACCGCCTTTTTGCTGTTCCATTAACTTGGTTTGTATTTTTAATTCTTTTAGAATTTGCTCTTGTACTGCACCACCAGATGATTGGCCAGTAGTACCAACAGCAACAGTTAGCGCGTCTATTGATGCTGCAGTGGATTCTGTCGCAGCCTGGATCTTAGTTAAAGGATCCATTAAGTCTTTTAAAGTTACAACAGCCATTTAGATTTTATTTTTAAAATTTAGGCATGGAGATTTTTGGCATTGTAGGGGTTTTAAATTTACTAGCCATCCCATCCATATTGTATTTATCGTTGGTGTCTTTAGTATTTTGTTGCTCTTGCTTATTGCGCTCTTTCAATAAGTCATTATAGATTTCTAATGTGTACTCATATTCATAGAAAGGAAGCAAATCCAACTCTGAAGGTTGGAGATGCAACTTTTCTAATAATAATACTCTAACTTTAAAGAAGTTCAGTAGAGATATCTGGAATAAGGAACAAAGCCTTGATACCGCCGGGAAACGTTAGAGGAACAGTGACCTCCTCACTGCAGCTTTTACATGGAAATACCATCTCCGGTTTAACACCGACTTTCATATCTTCAGCTAACCTGTAGACAATTGTATATTTTGTAGCATCCCAGCCTTGAAAAGATGTAATCTTAGAGAATATATCCTTTTCATTCCAACCTCTCCATTCTCTCTGTAGATAAGGTAAGATAGCTAGAGTAGATTTATCCCAGCTTTGGTTTTTCTCTTCTCTATCTCTGATATAATCAGTTATAGCCCTCATTACACCTATTGTAGGTGGGGCCATTTTAATAATACCATAATTTTTTGTTGCGACTGAATAACATTTATCAGCATCATCATAGTATTTTTCAAATCTCTCTACAACAGAATTAAACTGTAAATTATCTGTTCTTAATTCTACAGATTCTTGAGAGTTACAACTAGAAGTCTTGCATGATTTTCTACTTATAGGCATCATTAATGTTTGCTCACCAGTTTTGAAAGTTAATTCTCTAATTGATAGTATTAAATAAATTCTATCTTCTTCAAGAATATCTTTATAAGATCCTCTCTGTGTACCATACGTTACTTTAGAACATGCTACTACAATGTTATTTAAACCTTCATCTACTTCCTTTAGGTTATTTTCATCAATAGTAGAAAAGTTTCTAACCTCAGCAACCTTTGCAGGTCTAATATGAATTTCAAAATCTTCTCTATAAAATTTACCTTTTGATGGAAAGCTGTTAAGATCCAAACGAGTATAGCCTATCATTGCATTTAATCGCTGAACTTCAGGATCATCATTAGTAACTTTATTCATTTGTCTAGCAACATCAACCTTTCCTAAACCTGTAACTACATCTCTAGGAGTTTCTGTAGCTTCTACTGGTATACCTTCGGCTGCTGCAAATTCCTTCTTAATATTTTCTTCGTGCTCGTTTGACATTATTTAGTTATTTTTTATTAATTTTTTCTCTGTGGTTGTTTCTTCAACTATATGCTCTACAATTAATTGTCTAACGTATCTTGAAATGGCAACAGGTTTAATTCTGTTTTCCATTGATTTTTGTATAATAATTGCATTAAGACTATCTTCATCACTAGGAGTTAATAATACTTGCAATTTTTTAGTTAATCTTTTCTTTTGTGGAATAAGTTCCTGTACAGTTTCATTAAAACCATATTTAGGATTATCAGATTTAAATTTATTAATCCAATACTCTACTCTTTTTAAAACATCACTTAACGATTCATCAGCTTTAAAGACTTCCATAACTTCTCGCTTAAATGCTTTAGTTCCAAAATCCTTTACTGCTCGTTTAATGTATTTTCCTGTGCCAAAGTTGTTTGGGTTATCATTTACTGAATAACCTACATAAACCTTGTTTGTTTTTTCTTGTTGTAATTTATAGATAATCATGTTTCTATATTATATAATTTATATTATATATTGAGAAGAAGGTAAAAAAACTGGGATAGCTATAAAACAATCCCAGTTTATGTTAAATTAATTTATATTACGATCCTACGTTCTCTTCAACCCAATGATCACAACGATAAGTCATTGTTAAATCAACTGCGTCTGGAGTAGTATAATTTAGTTCATCCACAAAATCCATCTGACCAGTTGGGAATACATCTTTAAATGTAATCTTTCTGAAGATATCACCTGCTCGGTTATATTGAACAACAATCATACTTCCTACGTAATCTTTCTTTAATCCCATTTCACCAGTTAATGGATCATAGATTATATTAGTCCAATTACGGAATGTATTATAGATGTAGTTTTCATTAGCTTCATTCAAGTTAAGACTGAAGTTAAGAGCTAGATCAACAAATGTTTGACCTGGCATACTTGCAAATGATCTATCTGCAAATTTGTACTTTTGTCCAATTGCATCAATTGATGGATTTAAGTTATTTAAACCTCCAATTGAATTTACCTGTTCTAAGATAAGACCAGTATCATCCCCTAATGGAGAAAATATAGTCACCTCAAAAAGGTTAGGTTGAACTGGTTCGTACCTTTGGCTACTGGCCCTTGACTGGGTATAATGTGGTAACGGCATAATTTATTTTGTTTTTTTATATATTCGTCTTAGCTAACCTCTTATTGGAAGTTTCCTGTACTAATTGCACCGGTTCTTAGAATAGTTGTTCTTTGTACAAGAATTTCCATTCCTCTTACTGGTTCAATATATGTATCTAGGATACCTACATTCTGATCAATAACTTCTGGTGTATTATTAGTTTCATCCATTATATTTCTATAATCAAAAACCCCATCATCATTTTGAACAGTTGATAAGAAATTATCAGCTAATGTTTTTATTTCTAATCTTGTTTGAGCTGTATTAAATTCAAATAAGTAGTTTTTAAGAATTGCATCTATACCATCTTGAATATAAATTACAACCTCTCTAACGTTAATAGAACTTAAAGCAGATTTTGGAACCTGTTGTGCGGTTTTATTTGCAAATATAGTTGGTCCTGTTCCACTTTGGAATACAATTGGATTTAATCCGAATGGTTCCAAAAAGTTACGATCAGTTGTATCAAGATTTATTTCTAAACCTACAACCCCATTTCCACCAATAACTCCACGTCTTACACCAGCCACGATTGACCAAGGTAATGCGTTTTCATATTTAAGTATAAAATTATTAGATACGTTTGCAGCAGGAGGTACATTTATATTCTTACCTAAATCTCTAACTGTTACAAATGGATAATAATATCCACCATAAGAACCATCGCTCGTTGCTGATGGTAATGAATATCTAATCGTTGGGTTTTTACTAAGATCTCCACCTTCTGCAATAAACTTAGAAGATAGTTGGCCAGTTATTGTTGTAAACGTTGGATCTATATTAGTTCTAAAATCTTTCGCTGATGGTGCATTAACAATTGCAAATGCATTTTTCCTTGCTCCACATAATTTAGTAAATATAGATTTACAATTTGCCTCTATACCATTTCCAAAAGTATCTACTAAATAACGGAAGTTAATAGTTTCTCTATCAGTTAAGGCATTAGCTAATTGTGTACCTAATAAAATTGGACTTAATATTTCATTTTGTCTTGAATTAGTACCATTTGGTAATTTAGTTAATGGATATGCATATCCAGGTAATTCAAAGATATTTAAAAAATCTATCCATCTGTCAATTGGTCTATATAGTTCTACGAATGTTGTAGCTTGACCTACTGGCTTGTTAGTATCAATTTCTGATTGAGTTGTTACTAATACACCAGATCCATTTGCAGGAATTGATAATGGAAACTCAGCAGGAGTTGCTGTTCTTACAGAATTAATTCTTGTTAATCTTGATGGCGCCGTTGAGCTACCTTCAGAATGTACTAAGTAATTTCCTACGATTACTTTTGCAATTTGAGGATTTGTTGAATCTATTACAACTTGATTAGGTAGTATACCAGCTTCTGAAGCATTATCACCTAAAATAGCTATTGTTAAATTATTTGATCCTTTTAATGTTTGTACGTTTAAAGTATTTGCTGCTACTGCAACTGCCTTAGATGTTAGGAATAATCCTGTGCCATCTAAAGTAAAATTAGCATGATCTTGTAAAACTGTAAAATCAGCATCTTGATAAGGTATTATTCTTACGGCAGATGGGAAATAAGCTGAATCAGATATTGCATAAGGTGTTCCTGCTGGTGTTCCTGTTGGAGCAGCATTTGGAATAAAACCATATGTTGTAGAAACAAATCTTAAGAATGATGTTTGTTGAATTCCACCTACATTGTAAACTGCTTCATCTCCATCAGTTAAAGTTCCTAAAGCAAATGCAGCTAATGCAGTAGATCCGTATCCACCTATAATACCAGCTGTTGCGTTTGATAATGGAAATTCATCAGCTATAAAGTCAATTGCAGATTCATTTACAAATGTATATGATGCTTTAAGCATTATTGCAGGTGTTATACCTCCAACTGCAGAAACTTGTATACTTGTAATATTACCACCTGCGGCAGCTGGTGTAACTAAAGTAACTGGAACCCAAAATACCGTAGTTCCTACTGTTCCTTGTATAAATGATCCTACTGTTGTAGCAGTATTTGCTGTCATTGCTTTCATTGCAGTAAATATTGCATCTTTAGCAGCATTTGCATTTGTTGCTACTATTTGTACGTCGGTTCCACCAGATATTACTGATGTTGTCATAGTACTAGTTGTAACAGCAGCTACAGTTCCAGCTTCTACTTGTCTACCATAAGCCAAGTCAGAAACAATTGTTCCACTATATGATAACATATTAATATCAGTTTGACTACTAGTGGTTTGAGCGTATTCAAGATTATGTCCTACTAGATCAATTCCACCAGAAACACCATCGATAAGTATATCTCCACTAAATAA
>Ga0302121_10000539_pt1 | contig 19973 bp, 25 predicted proteins | sample CB21_surface_MG_FD_203120 | JGI IMG/M metagenome (GOLD analysis project Ga0302121, IMG submission 203120) | Marine microbial communities from Western Arctic Ocean, Canada - CB21_surface | ecosystem: Environmental > Aquatic > Marine > Oceanic | place: Canada: Western Arctic Ocean | collected... | reverse complement strand
GAACAAATACTCTGCCCATAACTTCTCTTGCTCAACTGCACTAACAAACATATTAATACATTCTTGATCAGTTTCTTTAGCAATTTTCTCAAAGTCCTTGTCTTCTTTAACAAGTATTTTAAGTAACTGTTGTGTGCTTGCTAGGTGTACGTTCTCATCTCGGGCAATAAATTTAATAATCTTAGCATTGCCTTCCATCTTCTTGAGTTCAGCAAATGCCCAACTACATGCAAAACTAACGTAGAAACGAACGCCTTCAAGAATGTTAACACTGTTTAGTGTTAGCCATAGTTTCTTTTTTAGTGCATATAAGTCAACATCAATTTGAGTGGCAACATTACTAAAGTTTCCATTTACTTTAGTAACGTCATGTTCCTTACCACTAACTACAAGATGCTTTCCTTCGCCTAGTAGAGTATACCAACCTACCATGCGTACAAGATCATCATAGTGCTTGGTAATGTCGTCTGCACAATCAACAATCTCTTTAACGTCCATCATATTATCAAATACTTTACTTGGGTCTGCATACACATTGCGGATAATATGTGTGTAACTGCGACTATGAATAGTTTCACTAAATGCCCAGGTTTCAATCCAAGTTTCTAGTTCCGGCAAACTAACACAGGGCAAGAACGCAAGATTAGGCGAACGACCTTGTACACTGTCAAGCAGAATCTGACGTTTTAAATTACTAGTAAAGATATGTTTTTCGTGATCCAATAGTTCTTTAAAGTCTTTACTGTCTTTAAGAATATCTACTTCTTCAGGACGCCAAAAGAATCCTAATTGTTTATCAGTTAATTTGTCAAACTGGCGATACTTTACTGTATCGTATCTCTGCATACCTACGTCACCATCAAAGAATGCTTTGCGTGTAGTGTGATCGTGTTTACTTGTGTCTAAAACTGCCATTTAATTCTCACCTATTAGATTGTGCAACTGTCACAATCTTCTTCTTGCATATCATATGAATCTGGGATTGACAGATTAATAATTTGTTTTTCATTTATATCGTCGCCTGCGCCGTCGTAGGTATTAAAGTAATACAATTGTTTCATTCCGTACTTGTAACAAGTAATTAGATCTTTAAGCATGGTGCTCATTGGGATCTTCTCGTCCTCAAAAAACTGTGGGTTATAACTTGTATTTACACTAATACCTTGATCGATGTATTTTTGCAGGACTGCCATAATTTTAATGTAGCCCTCTGGAGATTTTTGGTCCCATAGTAACTCATACTTATTCTTATAGTAAGGGAACCCTGGAACAACTTGCTTTAGGACTCCGTCTTTGCTTTGTTTTACACTAACAAAACTACGTGGTGGCTCGATGCCATTAGTTGAATTGCTGATCTGCGCACTTGTTTCTGCTGGCATAAGTGACATTAATGTACTGTTACGTATGCCAGTCTCTTTTAACTGTTTACGCAATCCAGCCCAATCCTGTCTTTCAGTATGTGGCACTAGTTCATCAACATCTTCTTTATATGTCTGATTAGGGGTAATACCGTCTCCATACTTTGTTTCAGGGGTTCCAGGACATGCACCTTGCTCTACTGCTAAGTCAGCACTTGCTTTAATTAAATAGTAACTCCATGCTTCTGCATATTGATCTACGAGTTCTAAGTTTGGATTACTGTACGTTGTGTTATTTTTAGCAAGGAAATATGCAAGGTTAATAATACCAATACCCAGTGGGCGTCTTTTCATTGTACTATTACGGGCCGCTTCAACAGGATAATTCTGATAACTTAACAAAGCATCTAATCCACGTACTGCTAATGCACATGGCTTTTCAAAATCGCCGGGGTTACGTACTAGTCCCCAGTTAATTGCACTCAAGGTACACAGGGCAATCTCGCCTTCCGGATCTTCAAGAGATTTAAGTGGCTTTGTAGGTAAATTAATTTCGCAACATAGGTTACTTTGTTTAATTGGTGCAACATCTGCTTTAAAAGAACTGTGATCGTTTGCATGGTCAACATTCATTAAATAAATGCGTCCAGTGTTCTTGCGCTCTTCCATAAATGCACTAAACAATGCACTGGCTTTAATTGTTTTTTTACGTAGCCGTGTGTTACGTTCTGCACGTTCGTATAATCTTTTAAATTCGTCTTGATTAGCAAAAAATGCTTCATAAAGACCAGGAACGTCACTGGGACTAAACAATGTAATATCGCCGCCATTAATAAGACGTTCATACATTAATTTGTTAAATTGCACTCCATAATCCATGTGACGCACACGATTATCTTCTGTGCCTTTGTTATTCTTAAGAACTAGTAAGTCCTCAACTTCATAATGCCATGCTGGGTAATACAATGTAGCGGCGCCGTTGCGCACACCGCCTTGACTACAGCTACGTGTTGCCGCTTGGAACATTTTAAAGAAAGGAATAACACCTGTATGATAAGCATCGCCATTACGTATAGGAGAGCCCAGGGCGCGAATATTACCTGCGCCTATGCCAATTCCAGCTTTCTGACTAACATACTTAACAATACTGCTAGTAGTTGCATTAATGCTGTCCAAACTATCATCTGTCTCAATGAGAACACAGGAGCTAAACTGTCTCTGTGGTGTTCTAACTCCGGCCATAACAGGAGTAGGGAGACTGATTACATAAGTGCTAATAGCATCGTAATAATCTTTAACCCACTTTAATCTTGTTTCTTTAGGATAGTTGCCAAACAATGTAGCTGCAATGCACATATATGCCATTTGCGGAGTTTCATATATCTCTTTTGTAACACGATTCTGAACCAAATACTTTCCACGGAATTGCTCCATGCCAGCATAGGTTAATGTTTCGTCACGTTCATGTTTAATGTAACCGTCAAGTTGGTTCCATTCTTCTTCAGACCAATCTGTCATCAATGCAGGGTCATACATACCAATATCAACATTACGACTAACGAGTTTATATAACGACCAAGGAGCAAAGTCAGTGTACACTTGCTTACGCAAATGATAATTAATAAGTCTACCAGCAACATACTGATAACCTGGTGTATCTTCTGATATTAAATCCGCTGTTGATTTAATAATTGTTTCTTGAATGTCTACACTCTTGATGCCGTCGTAGAACTGTAAGTGGCTTCTAATTTCTACTTCACTAGCACTAACTCCTGTTATATCTTGACAGGCATAATTAACGACCTTGTGTAGTTTATCTAAATCTAAGGGCTCTTTACTGCCGTCCCTCTTGATTACTTGAATTTGACTCATTGAATAATTCCTCTTTAGTGCATATAGTAATTATGCTGGCTTGATTTATCTGCTCTAGTTCTGTATTTACTCTAACTCCAAGATCGTAATTAAGCACATATTTCCCATCAGCGATCCATGCTAAATTAAAGTCATGAGATCGATTATGGTCGCGATAGCATCTTATTTCACCATTTATATCCTTATGGCTTAGTGTTATAGTATATAACATTCCAAGTGCTTTTGCAATATCATCATAGTGATTATCCACAACTAATTGCCATGGATCCGGCCAATCAGATGGCTGATCTACTGCATAACATTGATTGCTTATTGGTGCGGTTTTCCATAGTTCATTTGTCATATTTACTGCTTCATCAATAGGTAAGACGGAAATTTTCTCACGGAAATCGAACCAAGAACTAAGTCTGGCCTGGGTATCTAAGTTCCACATATACTCTCTTTTAACGGATAATTCTTACTGTAAGGTTTAGTATGCCAGTTGTTTGGCTATCGGTAGTGTAGTTAAGTGTAGTAACATTACTAGTATTTGACAACGCAAAGGTAAGTCCTACATCGCCGACGTTCTCTGAAAAACTATCATCAATTGCTTGTGCAGTTGCATTGTGTGTAATTGTTAATGTTCCCTGGCGATGTTTGGAATTACGACTGATATAGTAATCAATCTCAATAGCATGAAAATCACCGTTGTCGGCAAATGTAATACCAGTTGAACTAGTGCCATTGTTAACAAGGTTAACAGTTGCCTGGGCTCGTCTAATATAACTGCCAATTGCTAGCTGTTGTTCTTCTGTAACGATATTGTTGCCGCCGTGATCAATTCTTCTAGTTGTTGCTGTTACATCTCCAGCGGCTCTATCAAAAGTATCACCGATACTGTAGCACTGGGTTCCTGCAAATAATACAACATCAGCTGTCGCATTACCAGCACCAAGTCCGTTGTTGGCGCAATCTCTAAAATGATTGTAAGCACTGATAAAGTCTTTTGTAGGAGAATGAAGATGTATAGCACTTTTATAATGGTTATCAAACAAACTACCAGTAACTTTCATGCTTGTTGGTCCAGTGACACTGGGTGCTGATCCTGAAATACTTTCTCCAATTTTAAAACCGTTGTACGCTATAAGAAAATTACAACTATCAAATAGTACGCTCTTCATGTCATGGTCAGCAATGACATTGAAACTCTGCCCATTTACAGTGCAACCTCTAAAAGTAATAAACTCTGTCTCGTTAGCCGCAGTACTTGATATCAAGATATTTGCTTTGGAATTACCTACAGTGTTTGGAACTGAGGTCTTGGGTCCAGAAAATACACAATTTGTAAACGTGCATGCTTTAGCTTGATCAACTACAAGTGTGTTAATATCACTACTGCTAACAAAACTTATACCTTCAACTGTAATAAAACTAGGTCTTGTTGCGGAGCTAGACCCTACACTTGCATCTACTTGTTGCAGGCTATCCGCAGTCTGTGCTACTGGGCCTGTGGTATCACTAGAATTAATCGTGGTGCTGTCTGGTCCTTCGCCAACTAATTTAGCATAAGTTGGAATTTTAATAGTGTCACTAACTACGTAGTTGCCAGCAGGGAAAAACAACGAACGTCTTATTCTTTGTTCTGTTTCTCTAGAAAATAATTCGTATAATGCACGGTTAATAGCCGCAGTATCATCTGTTGAACCATCACCTAATGCGCCAAAATCTCTTACGCTCGCAACATCATCTAATTTGTTCTGTAAACTGCGAACAATAGGAGCTATTGTACTAGCACCTGTTTGTGCGCTAAAACCAATCTGTGCATCACTATAAGTGTATGTATCAGCAAGTGTAATAACATCACTTCTGTTAGTAAGAACTTCTAAATTTTCTGTTTGTGGGGCATCAGATCCACCGTTGCCAATGTACACCTGTCTGGTGTCAACTGCAAGTCCAATCTCGCCTCTTGCAAGTTGTGGTAGATTATCTGAAACACCGCTACGGTGTGATATTCTTGAAATTTGTACGACGGCCACTGTGCTTATCTCCTAATTATACTGTATTTATGAGTTTAAGCACCGTAGTATTTACCTACTCTGTCCCACCAAATGCGTTTATTCTTAGCATATTCCTCACCTTCAATTACCCAGGTTTGGAATTTAAAATCCTTGCTACACATTAAGATAACGCCTTGTTGGATGTCTGTTCCATATACTTCATTATGTGCCTCTGCGTATGCACATAACTGACAGAAGTAGTCTTGTACCCATTCAGTTTTTTTAGGCTTATTTGTTTGTTTAAAGTCAATAATAGCAGGCTTTCCGTTGTATAAACCCACACAATCTGTTGTTCCGGCGTACACTTGTGGGAAATACATGGGAACTTCTACTCCCCAACATTCGTCCATTTTGTCCAGACCTTGTTCAACAATAACACCTGCCATTGTATGACTCTGCTGACTATAAGGGTTGCTTCCTGGCTCACCTAGCTTGTCTGTTAAACAATAGTCCTCCAACCACTTGTGCATGCGAGTGCCGCGTCCAGCCGCTTCTGTAGATATAGCATTAGCTTGTTGTTCTCCAACTCGCTTACGCCAGTTACGCAATGCGGCTTTGGCTTCCTCTGGTTTTGTCTTGTCTAAGATTGTTGTTACACTTGGAACTGCTAGCCCGTCAGGGGTAGAGTATAATCGTTTGCCGTTTACCTCTTTACGAGATAACGCACGGTATTCGTATTGTTCTTTTATCATGTGTATATTCTAACATAATACACAGGTATGTCAATTTATTACCAGATATTATGCGTATAAGTAAAATTATGATACTTAGTCCTAGTCGAGCAGAAATTAAAGATATCTTTGAATACTTAGGATACTACCCTAACTGCAATTTTATATTTCATATGGTTTATGATAATAACTGGAGTACTATCCCCCAACATGAGTTACCGTTACTGTTATGGAATGCTGGCGAAGCATTTGTAGAGGACACCAGCAAGTTAGATAGAGATTTTGTTTATGTAACAGGCAATGCCCTATTGCCCAATTACTTTAACATACATGATATTGCTGCTAGTAAAATATGGAAGTGTGTGCAATCAGATAAACCCAAGTGCAAAAAGTTTTTATTTCTAAATGGAAAAGATGTAGGACACAGAAGATATTTGCTAGCAAATTTACACAATAATAACATACTGGAAGATTGTATATGGACTTACCGAGAACTTGGTAATACCGATGCGTGGTTTGATCCTGCTCTAGGATTTGAACCAGCACATGCTACACATGCTCGTAGTGTAGAACATATACTACCATATGCTCCGTTTGACAATACTAACCTTGCTCGTAATCTTTCACAAGACATTTATCACGACACTTATTGTAGTATTATAGGCGAAACAATTTTTCAACACTACAGAACTCAGACTGTGCCTCTTATGATTACAGAAAAAACATACGGTGCATGTGCTAACTTACATATGTTTATTATAGCTGGCGCAATGGGAAGTTTAGGATTACTTAAAAAACAAGGATTTGAAACATTTAATGATATATGGGACGAAAGTTATGACAACATAGTTAACACTAAAGATAGATTACTTGCTGTGTGTGAAACTATCAACTATGTGAATACCTTGGATATGCCAACTATCTATGCTAAGTGCAAAGATAGACTTTTACACAATCAAAATTTAATTTATACTATAGATGTAAAGAGTAGAGTTGATCTAGTTACAGAATGGCTTACCAGGTAAGGGACCAAAAAAAGTAGGATCCGCTTGTGCTTTTGCGACTAATAGTATACCCTTTACTTTTAAAATGATTAATTACTTCGTTCATTTGTTCAGTGTATACTGCATTTTCAGTTGTTCCTTGAAATGCTTTGTAATAGTCTTGTCCTAGAGAGTCGTTATCTGTCATTGGACTACCAGTAATAGTGGAGCCCTGTATGGAAACTGTTGAAGTATCAGTAATACTAGTTGTAAATGCACCTGCTGTAATAGCATCAAGAATTGAAATCTCAATAATAGCAATCTGTTGAGCGATTACGTTATTGCCCTGTGCCTGTTCTCTTGCTTCTGCGCTTGTAGGAAAGTGTGCCATTATTTCTTAATTCCTGATAAACGTAATACGTTATTAATAGACTCTACCATGCCTTCTGCAACTTCTTCTTTTTGCATTGCTTTTGGCATCTTAACATTCATCTTAAAGTCATCTGGCTTGCTCTTATCCAATGACATAAACTCTGAATAACTAAGGTAGATGTCAGTGTCTGGATCGTAATAGGATCCTTCTTTAGGATCATAGTAAACAACTTTACCTGAGCGTGTCTGGAACGGACCTTCTAGTCCAGCACGTTCCTGATATTTTTCTCTATCCATTGGAGGCATTTCGTAGTAGCCTTCATCAACATCTTTCTTAAAACGGTTAGCCAACATGTATGCTGAACTTGCTAATTTTTCCACTGGCATACTACGCATTTTGTCCTGATTTTTTTCGTTTACTTTGTTGTAGATGTCCATAATAACACTGGCAGTAAAAGTATCTACCATAACACCATCAATTTTCATTGCTGATCCGTTATCCATAATACTCTGTATTTTATCAATGGCATTCATTGGTAATGGGGAACCGCCATATACATTTTCTTCAAAATTGGCCATTTGCTTTGTCATATTTGCAGGCGTAGCTGCTTTTTGAGACGAGATACCAGCCTTCTTTTCTATTTTCTGTTTCTGGGCTAACTTTTGCTGTGCTAATTTTTGCGCGGCTGGTGAAACTACTTTTTTAGCATCAAGATCGTCAGGACCTCCTGTCGTAATATTTGATGCCTCCCGTCCCAGTAGCTGGGCATTGGCACGAGCTCTATCTTGCATTGCGGCTTTTGGTGATTCTTCTATTGTAGATGCTTCGCTGATGACATGGTAGTAATAATCTTGATCCATGTATACGCCTTTTTTGCCACGAACTTTATCAACACCTTTGGGCAATTCTTTAATTTGTTTAGCACCTGTTAATCCTGGTCCACTAGTGCGAAATACTTTATCTTCGCCAATACTCTCTCGTTTAGCAAGAGCGGCTTTAGCCATTTGATTTACTTTTTTCTCTGGTGGAACTTCGCCAACTGGTGCTCCTGTATCGGGTGCTTCGTCTTCATCGCCTTGTCCAACAAACTCAATCTCACGGTCGTTAAACTGTTGTATAACATTAGATAATCTTGGATCGGCGTCAAAGTAACTCTTTAAGCCAGTGTAGTCAATAGCTAATCCGGCGTTCTTTAACTTGTCCAAAAATACAAAGATGCTTGTTTTTGCTGTTTCACGACTAGCGTCAGCTTCTTTACGCATGAGTTCAGCAACAGCTAAAATAATACTAGTTGGGCTTGTTTCCTCAGCAACTACATCAATGTATTCAAGTAATGACTTATGCACGGCGTTCTCTGCCTAGTTCTTCTTCACCAGCTTGGGCGGCGTCTGCGGCTGCAAAATCTTCTTCTGCAGGTGCTTCAGCATCCATTTCCATGTCAGTTGTTGGTTCCATTTCCATTTCTGCTTCTGGATCTGCCATTGCTTCGTCGCCCATCATCTCGGGACCAGCTTCGCCTGTTAAGATTCTTGCTGCGGCATCAACTTGTTCCCTGGATTGTCTCATGCCTTCAAGAGCGCCGGCTAGTACCTGTTGCATTGCAACATTAAACTGTTCTGCCATTGCTGAATCCATGTTATCACGAATACTGTCTGTTAGCGGTGGAAGATCTTCGTTAAGCATTTCGCCTAAATCTTCTACCATACCCTGAATCTTGTCCACCATGTTCTTGGAAGCCATTACTTGTTCTGCTGCTTCCATTTCACCTTCAACAATTACTGATTCAGAAACAATTTTACCATTTTGTAAAGAACTATTCATTGTTCTTAAAAGATCAGCTAATGTATCTTGAATATATACTGACAACTTGGGATGATCTTTCATCATATTAACCTGGAATTTACTACCAGCACCACCTGTCTTCTGTAGTATATCCTTAATACCCTGATGGATCATATCAAAAGCATCTTCAGTTTCGCCTTCAACAATACCGCTCTCTGTAGCTTCGTCCGATTCCATAAAGTTACCAGCTTCCATTTCTGACTTCCAGCTATCTTCCATGCTTCTAGCCATTTCCATACGATCTCTTGGAGTAAACATTGTCTTCCAATCATCGCCTGTACTGTTCTCTTGGCTATATTTTTTAGCCGCACGATCTGCATGATACTTCCAAAGTTTAGCAGCTAATGCAGAATCATATGTTCCTTTCTTAAACTTCCTGGATAAGTTCTTCATAATCGGAACACCACTTTGCTGATACAACTGACCATCGTTCTCAGCATAAAGTTCTAGTTCACGAGCGGCGTCACTCATCTCGTCGTTATCTTCTTCCATTTTGTGTTTATGGCCTTCTGAAATAACGTTAGACATATTTTCAACTGCAACATTTCTTACAATATACTGATCTCCGTCTTCACCAACAAACGTAGCATCATAATGTGTAACAGTGCCATCTTCTAATAAAGTATGTTCTCCGGGAATTACTGTACACTCGCCGTATGTCTTATGCTTAAACTTTTTAGCACAATCGTGATAGATGCCGTCACCTTCACCAAGGTATGTGTCTATTGTTTCCAAAAACAATTTATTTTCCAGGTACGCTGGGTTGTTTGCTACATTAGCACCTAGTTTTGTTTCTAAGCTATTCAATCTTGCTGCAAATGTTTCGCGCAACGATTGTGCTTTTTCTTGGGTTAGTGATTCCACTTTAATGGAACGACCAAACACTTTCTGTGATACCGATGCAATTTTCTTGCTATCCGGTGCTGGGATTAAGTCGTCGAGGTTCATAATGTTATTTCCTTAGCTATTGTAAGTATTTATGCTATTTTAATTGATTTGAGTGCTCGAGTAAGTTCGTGTTTAACAGCATATAAGTTAGGTGAACACTCGCTTATCCTATTACACATAGTTAGTTTTTTGTTTTTATCTTTGGTATTAGAATAGACTGATTTATAGATTGAAAAATCTTCAGTTAACTTTTGATACTTGGAATCAAGGGTTTTAATTTGTTTAGCGGCATTATGATCATTATATTCTAAACAAACAGCAAACGCAACTGCGCTCTTCTTCAAGAAGAACTGTTCTGCCCTGTTAGATACTACAAAATTATACCCACGTTGGTATATAGTTCTGTGATTAACACTCACTTGATTATCTAATGATTGGATCTTTATTATTGAGTCAACAGAATCAACTATTTTAGAAATAGTTTGGCGAAGAGGTATTCCTATAGGTAATATCGTCATTGATCTTTTTCCTAACAACCATGTTTTTAATTACTAATTGATTAGCGATGAGTTGCTCACGCTCTGATAGCTTCTTTTTGCTTATCTCGCCTTGCTCTCTAACCTTTTCGAGGATATCTTGCTCCTCATTGGTGATAGCAACGGTAATACCTTTTTTAAATTCTGTAAATCGCATGTTACGCTTTCTTTGGTGTACCAATAATTCTTGGATTGCCTTGTACGTCAACAGAACTTCCCGGAGCCAAGCTGCGATCTTTTGCCATTGGAGATGTACGTGGCCTAAGGACAGGCCCTGATGCGCCAAATTCTAATACCATACCACTAATATCTATTCTTATCTCTTGTTCGCCACCCTGAGGAATGGCTCTAAGGATATTGCCCTCTACGCTAATAACTTGATACGGTGCTTCATTAATAATAACTGTTTCATTAATGTGTTCTGCTATATTCCTTTGTGGCGCATGTATAATCTCATTAATTTTCATCGTGATTTTCCGTTCAACGCTGCCACTCGTCTGCTTGCCGGGTTAACTCGTTTAGTCTTTTTAGACTTTCTAATCATACGGGCGCCTAGCCTGGCTTTAGTTATTTTAAGTTTCATACGTTTTTTAATGTCAGGAGCGGCAAAACATTGTGCTGGCTTGCCTACAATACGACCGTGTCGTTTGCCGCCGGAGCAACGAAATTTACGAACAACTTTGTTACCACGTTTGGCCCAAGCCATTGCTTCTGGTATGATATCTTCTATTAACATGTATGTATTTATTAGTTTTGGTAAGTCGAGTTAAAGAAACATTTATGAAAGTTGCAAAAATAATAGAGTGCCTACTGCCGACACTAGGATAGTGATGACACCGCCGCCCCAGGCCATTAACTGCTTGTTGCGGGTTTGATCGTTATTAGTGACAGCGGAACGGATCTCTGACAAAATTATATCTTGTTTGTCAAGACGATCGTTCACTGCATCGAACTTATCGTGCAATGATTTGTACCTCTCCGAGCACAACTCTACGTGTGCTTCTAGATTTTCTTTTTCTATGTCTTTTATTGACATGTTGACCGTTCTCACCAGTTTTAGGGTGATGCTTGATTGGTTGTTTACTCTTTGCCTGTTTTGTGCCTATAGTTGTGCCTGTTTAAATAGCATCCCCAATATTTATCTATAATAGAGTTTCGCATATTAGTAGCACATTACAATGTTCCTTGCTTTGGGTATTAAAGACAGGCACGTCGATTACACAATTTTCATCTAATCCAGTAATAATAGGAATATTTTGTAGTTGGTCTCGCAACAACGATCCATCTGCACCAAACACATCAGCATGTTCTACTCCAAACCTCCATGTCCATACATCTAAGTTAGTTATTAACTCTTGAGTAAATCCGTGTTTACTACCAAATGACAATCCTGCTTCTTTAAAAAATTTTTGGTAAGTACCCCATTTTTCTTTTCTAGGAGGTCCACTAAAATCTGAAGGCTGTGCTAAGATACTTACAGTCTGCACCAACGTCTCAAAGTTACGTTGTTGGTTACGAGCTTTACCGTTTCCGCGAACATCACCAGACTTTGTAATGTCTACTAACGTTTTAATAGCCCATATTTCTTTATACTGCTCAAGCATATGCAGGATCCTTGTATCTAAATTACATCTAAGTTAGTATAGCACGGAAATCTAGCATTTGCAATCTATATTTAACTCATAAAAAAAGCGATGCTAAAAAACACCGCTTTTAATATTAGTAAACAGTTAGTTAACTAATTATGCTAACACTAGTGTTGTTCTAATTGTTACTGCGGGTGTGCCTGCTGCAAAGTTGACGCTGTCAACTGTACCTAAGTTTAGGATGTCTTCGTCCAATACCTCTGCGATTGTACCAGTTACAGTACCGTCTGCTGATGTGTAGTCAGATCCAATTAAAGAACCTTCCATGATTATGTCAATCTGCTGACCTGTGCCGTAAACTGCTCCTGCAAGTAGGATATTCCCGTATGCTTGGATTGTATTAAGAACTGTTTCTACTGCGATTCTAGAACCGTCTGCATCAACGTTAAAGTCGACACTCAATAGTGTAACGTCTTTCCCCACAAAGCGATGCTCACCAATTAAGGTAGCTAATGCGGGATGTGATTTTGTTAAACTTGCCATTGTATTATTCCTTTATAATAATTTCTAAATTGTGTTGCTTAAAGAACAACGTCTTCAAGTGCAGAACTAGGTCCGCCTTTAATTACCGTTGCTGAGCCAAGGTTGATACTATCAACTGTGCCCAATGCCCGTATTGCAGTTTGAATTACTGTCATTGCGGCAAAGTCTGCTATTCCTTTGTCTTGATTTACGCCTTCTATTGCGATAATCTGACGTGTATTCGAGTCATTAAGTGGACCAGCATATACAACTGTGCCAAATTGGCCTAGTGCTGCCAGGACTTTAGCCACGGTGCTTTCAGGTCCTAATTTTGCGTTTACTGCTGCGAGATAATCTACTTCAACATACGTAATTTCGAGTGAGCTTCCGCCTCCGTTAAAAGGGAGGGAAATGGATGCTGGATGTACTCTTGTTAAACTTGCCATTTTCTTATTCCTATTGTTATCTATCTATTGTAATTATAAGTCGGTAACCGACCTTACCAGTATTTATCGTAAACTCATAAAAAAAGCACCCCAAGGTGCTTTTTAAATTTAACTTATTGTGTTAACTATTAAGTTGCACCTGTAAACGCCATTACGCCTTCAGTTGTTAATGCGTCTAATGCTCTAACTGGTAGTACATCTGATCCACTGATGTCAATATCGTTTGGACCAATACTAGTAGTTGTTGCGCCTGAATCTACACCAATCAATCTAATACGTGCTTGTAAATCAACATGGCTATCAAAGTTCTTATCCATAATTAACATTACGGTTCCTGCACTACTGTTTGTAATAAAGTATGCCAATGGGTTAAGATCCATGATAAGTGCTTCAACAACTTCGTTTACTGCATCATCTTCAGCTCTTAAATCTTGTGCAGAATTTGCCGCGTTTTGAACTGTTAGTAAGTAGCAATGGCATCCTACTTCGTGCTGGACGCCGACTGTCATATGCGATGTTCCGGTTGTTCTTGTTACTACTGGCATTTTATATCTCCGTTACTTATATCTTATTTTATTCGTATAGTGTTACGATAGTTGTTGTAATACCAGTAGATCCTACGCCAAAATTTGAAGTTGCGTCTGGATGTGCGCCGCCTTCTGTAATAATGTGCAATGCATCTGAAGCGCCGTCATTAAAACCACCAGTGGTATCGTCACCAATTGCTACTACCATGCTTGTTTGGTTAATAAATGCAACCATGGTATTTAATTCCGTTTGTGTTATGTTAGTTTTCGCAGCTTTTGTTATCTGGATCGACTTGCCTATCTGCGAACCTACTCTTACCTTACCTGTGTGGTCTGTATTTGCGGCCATTTTATAATTCCTTTAATCTCTATGCACTAGCGTTTAACTGTGCTTATATATATTTATCTTAACTAGTTAAATCTATTTATGCTAAATGATGAGAATCATTAGCCTATCTTGCGTCCAATAGCATATCCTGCACTAAACCCACCTACCATGCCAATCGCAGTTTTTGCTGCTATTCCCATGCCTTTTTTTACTGCTGGAACCAATTTCTTTTGTTTAATTGTAGCAGTATACGGCTTAAATAAATCGCTTCGAAACTTGCCATCCTGTCTAAAACTATTAGTAAGACGCATGCTTACGCTGGTTCTTTCATTTGGATTTGTTGCACCATAATCGCCCATTATACGTCTGGCTCTTTTAAGTAAACTATTTTTAATACCCATGTTCTTTTGTGTCTTTAAAAAGTAGGCACGGTCTTGACTGGGAACATACTTGTTATTAGCAACGTTTCTTAAATAACGCTTAAAACTAAGTTCGTCAAAAGTAACATTTCCCATACCGCCAAGTTTATCTGAAAACTTACTAGGATTATTTAAAATTGCAGCCATGTTGTGTAAATCTGTTGCACTAGTTCTTACATTTGTAAAGCTCATATAACGTAGGGTATCTTTAGCATATTTTTGAGCAAATGATGGGTTTTCAAAACGCATTTGTTGTAGTACCATTAAGTGCTCAAAGAACCCCTGGGCAATACTATCTTCACTGCGGCCCACTGTGTCTCTAGGGCTACGCATATACTTTGCTTCAGCTAGCTCATCTCTTAGAAATTCAAACATATTACTTTTTATCCTTGGGTGTGTACTTATTGTGGATCTATTGTCGTGATTCCTTTGGTGATGAAATCAGATTTATATCGTGACGCACGTTCGGCTGCTCTTTGTGCATCTGTTTTACCGCCGCCACCGCCACCGTCCATGCCAGTACCAGCAGTTGGTTGGCCGCTTTTATTAGCCCCGCCCAATGCTTTATAGGCTGGATCTCGCGCCGGATCCAGCATATCAGGAACTGCTAAACCTGCCGAGCCAAATCCTAAGAAATCTTTTTTCTTAGTGCCTTGGTTTCTTCTTAATTGCATGTTTGTTGCTTTTTTATCTGCCACGGCTGCCTGCTTTTTTGGGTCTAATATTTTCCTCCTGGCACGCCTGCCTGCGGGTGTTAGATCGGTCCGTCCTTTAAGTTTATCTAACCGATCCTGTTGTTTTCTTATCTCCCTTTGAGCAGCGTTTTTTTGTTTTACAAGATCCCTTACATTATCACCTTTGCCTAATAATTTTTTGCCACCTTTTAAAGCTGACTTGACTCCAGCGCCAGCTGCACCTAATCCCAATCCTAGTGCCAAATCACCGCCTGTCCTTGCAGCAAGTTCTTTTCCAGTAATTTTACCATCCTTCCAGGCAGAGTAGTTCTTAGCCGCATCTACCCCTGTTCCAATAATACCCGCGGCCTGCAATGCTCTCATAGCTGCTGACGCACCCATTCCCAGTAATCCAACCTCATCTAACTGTTTGCGACCTTCTGCGATATGCTGTACTTGGCTACGCTGTGTAATATCTGAAATTTTCATGGTTAACCCTTACCTTACTGGTATTTATCGTTGTACTGCACGGTTAGCTGCACTAAATGTAGATCTAGGAACTAGTTTAATATCACCTTCAGGATGCGCTAATACATACCCTTCGCCGCCTGCTTGGCCGCCAATGTTCTGCTGTACAGTGCCGCCCTGTGCATCAATATCAGCAATAACCTGGTCTTTTGCCATCATAATAGTGTTTACTGTTTCCCATAATGCACTAAATCCAGCTGTATTGTCGTTAATATACTCAGCAATCTTAGCTTTCTTTTTGTCACTTACTTTAGCAGTTTCTAACCACTTACCAAAGTCTGATCCAAGACCACTAAGCCCTGTGTCTACTTTGCTGTTAGTGTAAGCATAAAGGATGTTAGAGAAATCTGACATCTGCATCTGACGTAATTTGTTTTGATCTAATAAACTGTCAATAGCAGCGGCATCTTTCTTAATAACTTGTTCCAACTTGTTTAAGGCGGCATGTGGCACTTGTGGTGCTCGTTCAGCAGTAATAGGAGGCACAACAAGGACATCGTTACTAACAAAGATACCAGGGTCTTGCAACGGAGTTTCTGTGCCGTCTGGCTGTACTTGTCTGTGGATAACAACACCAGTCTTACTTGCGCCAATCTTCTTGCCTAAATCACTGTTTACGTCTACTGCATACTCAACGATATTAGGTTTAAACACATAATTGTTTTCTTTAACAGGAGGTGTAGTAAAATATAACAAGTCGCCTTTAAAGAAACCCACATAGTCTTTGGGTGTTGCTCTTTCATACTCGTCAAATATAGCTTTCATATTGCCAGCAAATTTAACATAGCCAGGGTTTTCTCTGTTCTTACCACCAGATCTGTTCAGGAACATTTGCTCTAACTCTTTAGCACTCTTGCTACGCCCGTCATATCCTTTAGCAGTAAATCCTGACTTGTCGGTTAGGATAAACTCGCCGCCGGCATTGCGACCAAAGATAATAGCAGGGCTTCCGTCCCATTTAATAGTAACTTGTTTATGTCCACCTTGGTCCAGGTTACGTAGACTTTGCAGGGCTCGTGTTGCACCCTTGCTACCTTCCCAGAAGACAATATCTTCTGCATGTTGGATACGTGCTGCTTCTTTAAGTGTACGTCTAGATCCAGGTGTTACGCTTTCCTGCACGTTTTCTCTGAGTGTTATAACACCACAGGCTAATCTTTCTCCTGCATTTCCTGTTTTTAAACTTTCTGCGTCTCCGCCTTTTCCTAGATCATCTTGGTCTTCGTGGACTACAAATCCTCTACCTATAACAGAACGTTCTCCAATCAAGTCTATTCTCTTTGCTTCGATTGTAAACTTTGCTGTACCCGATTCATCTGCTGTTATGTTGCCTAGATCACCAACATGTCCTTTGTTAATGTCTCCATGGTCTAATCCGTCTGGGTTATAGTGTCCACCCATGCTTTTGCAACCATCGCTCATGTCGCCGAACTCATGTATGTGAAATCCGTGTAGCCCTGGTTCTAGTCCTGTTATTGTACCTTTAATCAGAGTGTATGTGTTTGGTGCCTGCATTAGCAATATAGTACCCTTTACAGTGTCAGAGTGTTCAAGCATACACTGTGCAACCACTGTCTGTTCTGCTTCGGTAATTGTGTTGATGTGTTCACAAGTGCATTCTTTTGCTCTTGTTCTTGGACATCCGACTTTGTCAAATTCAAACAGTAACATCAGTAATACTTTCGTAAAATGGGTTCTTAGGATCAGCATCCCCTGCCTTGTCTTCCCACCAATCTAACTCGTATTTTTCACCATCCTTAAACATTTTTTTCATGCCAAGTATCGCGGCATTATAATTTTCTTTTACAGGTTCTACTCTGCCAGTAATAACATCCATTACAAAATTTAACGTAGTTGCGTTTGCAGTTAAACTTCCACATCTAGCACCTACTTCGTTTTTTAAATGGTCTATTAAAATACTACCACTGCAATTTGCTAACTCGTCACTTAGATCTTCAGGAACTTCTAAGTCAACATAACAGTAAACAAAGTCATAGTGTGGTGCTGGGCTTCCGTGTAGTATGTACTCGTCTCTTACAACTACTCTTTTAAATCCATCAATATTTTGCCATACAGTTTGCTCGTTTGTAAACTGTTCAGGTTCACCAAATGTTTTTTCCAGGTACTGACTATACTCAACTGGGTAATCATGGTCCCAATTATCATAACTTACTTCTTGATCTTCTTTAATTGACTGTTTAAATTCTAAGAATCTCATTTTAGTCTCTCCGATAATTGGCTAAACCAATCTGTAGTTCCTACTTCTGCATAAACTGATTCAGGAAGTGTTAAGTTGTCCTTTGCAAAGTACTCTTTAGCATCTGCTGTTAGTGCTTCGAACTCTGGACTACCTTTTAACTTAGTAATAATAGTTTCAACGCTGTCGAGATCGGCTCGTTTAGCACCTTTTCCCAGCAGTATATCTGCAATCTGGTCAGGCTCTTTAGTTACTATTTCATTAGTTTCTCTGTTAACTAATCCATTCTTAGGTGAAAACTTATAGCCACGTCCTTTAGCAATACTAGCGATTAGTATATTACGGTGTACTCCTTTATATGGAGTATCGTCGCCAGCACCCTTCATTGTAAACTTCATCCAGTCTGGGTCACCAAACATTAGGTCTGTTTGTACGAATCCTTGCTCATTATCGCCATTAATAGGAGTTTTAAGGTGAACACTTATACCTGACTTAGCAACCCATTGCCTGACATCGTCGTCAGGATGGTTTTTTTGTGCCCATGCCGCCAATTTATTGTACAACTCGCCCTTGTCAACCTCTGCTTGGTTAACAGCAATATCCATATCGCCTGATGTGGCACGAATGCCTGTTGAACCTAGTTTAAAATCTTTATGTGGTATTCCAGTAATAGCCTCAACCCATGCTAATGTTGGATCAACGTCTGCTTTATTGATGCGCTGGGTTACCAGAGTGCCATCGTCATTTTTAAAAATGTTACCACCCTCTGATACTAATTGCCTAGCCATTATTGTCTGCCTTTTTTAATCCACGCTTAAACTTTTTGCCATCTCTGCCGCGTATACTATTAACTAGTCTACGCTCTAGATCTCCAGCAGTTTCAGCGTCATAGTGACTGTGTATATCTTCAATAAGTTTAATTGCACCTTCAATAATATTTTCCCCGCGACGCTCAACTACGTGCCTAAGATCACGTTCTATAATTACTGAATTAAGTTCCTCTAACAGACTGCGAGTGTTTCGTTTCATATTACTTTAGTTCCATATTTTATATTATTTATCTGTTAAATACAGTATAGCAGGAGGAGAAGACAGATGCAATCTACTACTAGAGAATTAGCGATACATTACGCTAAACTAAGTTCTTATGCGTACATGGACGCTGTGTCGGCGTTGGCACTTTGTAAACAACTAGGGTACACAAACAATAAACTAATTAGTAACGGAAGTGCGCAATGCATGATCTTTACTAACGAACAAGACATCGTAGTAGCATTTAGAGGCACTGAACCTACACAACTTAAAGATGTTCTTGCAGACGTTAAAGCATGGAAGCATCGTAGTCAACATGCTGGTTGGGTTCATGACGGATTTTATGACGAAGTTAAAAAAGTATGGGACGAAGTAGTTGCATGTATTAATGCTGAACCAAATAAGAAACTTTACATTTGCGGCCACAGTTTAGGAGGCGGTATGTCAATGATTGCAGCCGCTAGGTTACAAGACCGTGTAGAAGCTGTTTATACATACGGTTGTCCGAGAACAGGAGATAAAGTTTGGCGGTCCAATTGTAGCTTTGTCCATTATAGATTTGTTAACTGCAACGACGTTGTTCCTAAAGTTCCATTAAAGATCATGGGATTCAAGCACTACGGTAGCTTGCAATATCTTAACCACTACGGTGAATTTAGAAACGCAAAAGTTTGGCAAAGAACAAAAGATCAATTCCGTGCTAGATTTTCTAATTGGTGCAAGTTTAAGTTCTTTGATGGATTAACTGATCATGTTATTCATAGTTACTTGGGTAAACTTGAACATCCTAATTTTGGATGGGATGCAGCAATAAGCAACGATAAAGCTAGCGACGACAAAGACTAGGAAATAATTATTTCCCACACATTGAATCGCAAACAATAAGTCTCCCGCCTTCAAAGGAATCTTTATTCCAACAAGACGGAATACTATTAAACCATTCAATACATTCATGTAACTGGTGTTCTAGTGCATTGTTTGGTTTAATTAGATCTTGTATTTGTCGATTAACTGGTTGGTGCCATCTCCCTTGACCATATGTACGAGGACTAAATCCCATAAAACAGCAAGGATATACATCTCCAGTGCTTGCTACATAAATGCTACTTTCTAAGATTGTTTTACATGAAATATTCTTTTTTGGAGCATCATAAA
>Ga0302121_10000536_pt1 | contig 20063 bp, 16 predicted proteins | sample CB21_surface_MG_FD_203120 | JGI IMG/M metagenome (GOLD analysis project Ga0302121, IMG submission 203120) | Marine microbial communities from Western Arctic Ocean, Canada - CB21_surface | ecosystem: Environmental > Aquatic > Marine > Oceanic | place: Canada: Western Arctic Ocean | collected... | reverse complement strand
CTTGCTGATTGTGGCTGCGCTAGAATTGTTACAAATGCAGGAGCTTGAAGCCATAGCTAATGAATTGTCTATGGATGTATTAGTTGAGTCGCATGATGCCTATGAGCTCGAAAAAGCCCTTCAACTAAAAACCAAGCTCATTGGCATTAATAATCGTAACCTAAAAACTTTTGATGTAACGCTGCAAACGACTATAGATTTATTGAAAGAAATTCCCCCAGATAAAATTACGGTTACCGAGTCAGGTATTTTTACCCGTGAACATATTAGGCTTATGCATGAGCATAATATTTATAGTTTTTTAGTGGGTGAGGCATTTATGCGCGATGATGACCCTGGCGAATCACTTAAACGTTTATTGGAAAATGGATGATCACTAATCGACCGAGAAGAATACGCAATCATGAGTTCTCAAGAAAACTTGCCAGAGAAAATCATTTAACGGTAGATGACCTTATTTACCCTATGTTTGTGATTGAAGGTATCAACATTCGTCAAAAAATTGCATCGATGCCTGGCATTTATCGGTTGAGTATTGATCAACTCATTTTGGATGCAAGCCAATGTTTCGATCTAGGTATACCTGCTATTGCCTTGTTCCCTGTGATTGATGACGGAAAGAAGTCATTAGATGCCAAAGAGTCTTATAACGATAAGGGACTGATCCCACAAGCTATTAAAGCGCTTAAAAAAGAGTTACCCTTGCTCGGAGTCATTACAGACATAGCACTGGATCCCTATACCAGTCACGGCCAGGATGGTCTGATGGACGATCAAGGCACTATTCTTAATGATGCAACGGTAGAAGTGCTGGTAAAACAAGCGATTACTCATGCGAGATCGGGTTCGAACATTGTGGCACCCTCTGACATGATGGATGGACGGGTAGGAAAAATACGTCATGCACTAGAAAAAGAAGGCTTTGTTGATACCAAAATTTTATCCTACTCAGCAAAATACGCTTCTGCATTTTATGGGCCGTTTAGAGAGGCTGTTGGATCTTCTGTGTCTTTGGGCTCATCCTCAAAAGAGACGTACCAGATGGACCCTGCTAATAGCAACGAAGCCCTTTATGAGGTGGAGTTGGATATCAATGAAGGGGCTGATATGGTGATGGTAAAACCTGGAATGCCTTACCTTGATATTGTCTTTCGTGTAAAAAGTACGTTTGAAAAACCTACGTTTGTGTATCAGGTGAGTGGTGAATATGCCATGATTAAAGCTGCTAGCCAAAACCAATGGTTAGATGAAAAGAAAGTTGTCCTAGAGTCATTGATCGCATTTAAGCGAGCAGGAGCGGACGCTATATTGACTTATTTTGCTCTCGACGTCGCTAACTATTTGAAAGAAGGGAATTAGGATCAAAGTTACTGAGTTGTTTTAAATCAAGACCCCTCATATCCATTAAATTTTTCTTATTCCTTTTTTGGTCATGTGGCTCAAATATTTTCAGTTCTACGGGAACATTGCCTCGCTCTATCAGTATGAGCGGAATTTTTTTTAAGGATTGTTTTTTTGTTCTTTTTTCGGAAATATTAAAATCCTTAGTTTCAAACGGTATATTGTTATTTAATAAAATGTATTCAACTTCCTTCATATTGTCACTAAAAAGATTAATTTGAATAATGGGATATTTAGGTAGTAACCCCTCAGATAGTTGCGTTACAAAGTAAGGATTAAACGATGCAAAAAACTTCATAATCCTGAGTGCTTCAGTTTTTATCGTTTTGACTAATTCAATATCAAGCTCCGCTTTAAAGATTAGCCGATAATCTAGGAGTGCTTTGTCTATTTCGTCATTAGAAGGCAGCAAGTCGACTGTGTCTAAATCTAGGTAACGCACCGCCTTTTTCTTGGCGTATTGATAGTCGGTTATGCCTTCCTCCATAATAATCTCAGCAGCTTTATTTGCTATTGATAGGCGAATGTTTTTTGTGTGATCTTTTACCATGGCGATGCATTACGATTAATTGACCATAAAATAGGCGTTATTCTGTGGAAGAAACTCATCGTAAAAATACTCATAGATCCCCGGCTCGTTTACTCCCGCTAAAGTCCCATCAGACTCTTTTACCTTGAGAGGGAGAATACCTCCTGGCTCAACGAGCATTTTTACTGGGTAATCCTCTAGGATGGGTTCCATATAGTCAATCCAAATGGGTAGCGCAGCTCTTGATCCGGTTTCTTTATTTCCTAGGGGCTTGGGCTGAGGGAAGCCCATCCATGTGACAGTCACAATATCCGGGTTATAGCCGGCAAACCATGCATCAATTAAATTATTGGTCGTGCCTGTTTTCCCAGCAATGTCACTTCTTTTGAGTCTTTTTGCTTTTCTGGCAGTCCCAGTATTAATGACTTCTTTAAGCATATCCGTCATGATAAATGCATTCCTTGGGTCAATGATCCTAGGGACTTCTGCGTTCATTAATGCTGAACTTAGCTTTACTTTACGGCCTTTAGAGTCAATAATTTTTTCAATAAAATACGGTTTTTTTAGGTAGCCCCCGTTAGCAAAAACACTATATGCCGAAACCATTTCCATCGCTGTCACCTCGCCAACACCCAAAGCCATAGAAAGATACGGTTGGTGTTTTTTGGGATCAAACCCAAAGCGTGAAACATAGTCCTGAGCATATTTTGGGCCAATATGTTTTAACACGCGGATCGCAACTAAGTTTTTTGATTTAGCTAAACCCTCTCGCAAGCGAACGGGGCCCGAGAATTTTTCATTGTAATTTTGTGGCTCCCAGTTCTCCGAGGAATTAAGTTCTGCCGCAGTGATATAAAGGTACCCATCATTAACCAATGTTGCCGCATTCAGTCCTTTCTCAAGTGCAGCAGAGTAGATAAAAGGTTTAAAAATAGAGCCAGGCTGTCTTTGTGCTTGCGTGACATGGTTGTACTTATTGCGATAGAAATCAAATCCCCCTACCAATGCCACAATCGCCCCTGTCTGAGGATCCATAGACACAAGGGAGCTTTCTACTTCAGGAAGCTGGGTTACATGCCAAACACCACGATTTTTAACAAATCGCATAACTACGCCTGGCTTCATAAGTCTTTCGCCTTCTTCCTCAATACGAAAGTCTTCTTGAACCAGTTTTAACCCTCTTTTGTAAATGTTGATCTGTTGTCCATTTTTTAATAAGGCAGTGATTTGAAGGGGTTGGGCGGTGAGAACAACGCCGGGGATAAAGTCTCCATAGGTGGGGATGAGCCTTAATTGTTGGAGCAGGTGTTTGTTACGCGCTTTATCATCTTGGTAATCCTTTGCTTCTAGATTCATGAAATTTTCGGGTGGAGTTAGGCCGTTACGAATCATGTAATGAATAAAATTATTCTGCACCGCCCTATTAGCATATATCTGGTTACGTTTTTTGATGGTAGTAAATACCTTGAGTCCGCTGGTGTAGATCCCTTCGCCAAATTCAGCATAAAGCTCTTGCCTCACCATTTCTGCGACATAGTCGGCTTTTAACTCCCGCTTACTGACCGAGTCCCTCAGATCAATGGCCTCTTCGAGGGCTATTTGGTAGGTAGCGTTATCGATATAACCATGCCTTAACATACTCCGAAGTACTGCTTGCTGTCTTTGAATCGCTAACTCAGGATTAACGAGCGGGTTGTACCTACTGGGTGCTTTAGGAAGGCCTGCCAGCAAAGCCGACTCTGCCAGATTAAGCTCGGCAAGACTTTTATTAAAGTAGGTATTAGCTGCAGCAGAAAAGCCAAAGGCTCGCTGACCTAAATAAATTTGATTAATATAAAGCTCAAGAATTTCCTCCTTGGATAAGGAATTTTCTATTTTTATTGCCAGTAATATCTCATTAATTTTTCTTTTAAAGGTTCTTTCGGATGAAAGAAAAAAATTACGTGCCACTTGCATCGTGATCGTGCTTGCCCCCTCATGGCCTTGGCCGGAGATATTTTTCAATGCAGCTCGCAGGACACCGATGATATCAATCCCCGGATGCTCGAAGAACCGTCTGTCCTCAATCGCCAAAATGGCATTGATCATTTTTTGCGGGACATGTTTAATCAGGACGTGATTACGTCTTTCCTCTCCAAACTCTGCTATCAATAAACCCTCTTTTGAAAAAACTTGTAGCGGCTCTTTAGGTCGGTATTGCTGAAGGTGACTAACATTCGGTAGCGTGGGATAAATGAGGGCAACAATAAAAAACACTAAAGCCATGAACGACATGCCAGCCAGCATGATGATTAATAGGTAATTTTTTATTTTTGTAAACATGTGATGAAAATTTATTTTTCTTCTTAAAGGTTTATTATAGAGGTATAAGTAAATTTATTTTGCATAAAACTAAAAAATTTAAGTGAAGCAATGGCATGACTAAAAGTACACACAGAATATTCTTAATTGGTTTGATGGGGTCGGGTAAGACTACCATTGGAAAAATCGTCGCTAAAAAACTCCATTTCACCTTTATGGATAGTGACGTGCTGATTGAAGAAAAGACGGGGGTTAAGGTGCCGCTCATATTTGAGTATGAAGGTGAAGAGGGGTTTCGTAAACGAGAGGCCAGTTGTTTAATAGAGCTTGTAACCAAAAATGATATGGTTTTGGCGACGGGCGGCGGCATGGTGTTATCAAGAGACAACAGGGAATTGTTGGCGCAGTCTGGAAGTGTCATTTACCTCAAGGCGCATACCGACGAATTGGCAAGGCGATTGGCTAACGATAAATCGCGGCCTTTATTGCAACATGTGGATGTGAAACAGAAGCTCAAAGAGCTGCTGGAGAGTAGGGAGGTTTTGTATGAATCATGCGCAGACTATATAATTCAAACCAAGAACAAACGTGCTGTAGATATTGCAGACGAAATCATTACGACTTTGAGGTGCCATGAAGACCATTAATATTGACCTGGGCGATAGAAGTTACCCTATTTATGTCGGCGAGCAGTTAATTGGTAACCCGACTATTTTACACGACCATATCCATACCGATAATGTTGTTATTGTTACCAATACGACAGTCGCTCCCCTGTATTTGGCTGCGGTCACTAAAGCCCTTGGGGATGACAAAAATATCCTGCCTATTATTCTGCCTGATGGCGAGCAATATAAGAACACAGAAACGCTCAATACCATCTATGAGGCACTATTAAAAAATAAATGCGATCGTGAGGTGATGCTCATTGCTCTTGGCGGCGGAGTCATAGGCGATATCACCGGCTTTGCGGCGGCAAGTTTTATGCGAGGAGTCAAATTTATTCAGATGCCTACCACCCTTCTATCTCAGGTTGACTCATCGGTGGGGGGTAAAACCGGGATCAACCACGCGCTAGGAAAGAATATGATCGGGGCATTTTATCAACCACAATGTGTGATTGCCGACGTCGATGTGCTGAAAACCCTGCCCAAAAGAGAGCTGAGCGCAGGTTTAGCAGAGGTTATTAAGTATGGCTTGATTAGGGATGCGGCATTTTTTGCATGGCTCGAGAACGCTATGCCTGCATTAATTAACAAGGATTCCTCTGCGTTGATTGAGGCGGTCATAAGGTCCTGCGAGAATAAGGCCGACGTCGTTGCCCAGGATGAATTTGAATCATCTAAAGGCATCCGAGCTACGCTTAATCTTGGTCACACGTTTGGCCATGCCATTGAGCATGCGATGGGCTATGGCAACTGGTTACACGGTGAGGCGGTAGCAGCGGGCATGGTGATGGCAGCATTTTTATCCAAGGAACTGGGGTGGCTTAAGCCCGATGAGTTTGATCGAACAAAACAATTAATTGCCGCTGCTAACCTCCCAATCAATCCGCCGGATATGTCGATAGAGCAATTTATCGACCTGATGCAGTCGGACAAGAAGTCGCAAGGCGGACACATTCACCTGATATTACAAAAAACTATTGGCGATGCGATTCTGACAAGTGACTATGCAGAAGCAGCCTTGCACAAAACCTTACAACAGAAATCGTTCTAAGCCATGGTGCTAAAAAACTACGCGTCCGACCCCTCAGTCTCACGAGGACGCTTGCATATAGAACCAGGTACGACGAATAGAAATGCCTTTCAAAGAGACCGCGACCGCATTATTCACTCATCCGCCTTTAGGCGTTTGGAGTACAAAACACAAGTCTTTGTCAACCACGAGGGAGATATGTTCCGCACCCGCCTAACCCACTCTATCGAGGTGTCGCAGATTGCCAGGAGCATTGCCCGTGCACTCGAGTGCCATGAGGATCTAGCCGAAACTATTGCCTTGGCTCACGATTTAGGTCATACCCCTTTTGGCCATGCAGGTCAGGATGCACTCAATCAATGCATGCGTGACTTTGGGGGCTTTGAGCATAACCTGCAATCACTCAGGATTGTCGATAGCCTGGAGAAACGGTACGCCCATTGTGATGGCCTGAACCTGATGTTTGAGTCGAGGGAGGGCATACTCAAGCACTGCTCGATCGCTAATGCAAAAACATTAGGGGCGATCGGTGAGCGTTTTATTCAAAAAACACAACCCTCACTAGAGGCACAGATTGTTAATCTTGCCGATGAGATTGCTTATATTAATCACGACATTGATGACGGTTTCCGTTCTGGGCTGCTAACGATTGATGCTTTATCAGGTAACACCCTGTTTGCGACCTGCGCGGAGGAGGTCAAAAGATTTTGCCCACCTAGTAACGGCGAAGTCTTTATTAATGAGGTGGTCAGACGCATGATTCATTGGATGGTGAGCGACCTTATTATTAATAGCCAGGAGCATATCCAAGACCACAACCCGCAATCGATCGATGATGTAAGGGGCATGCCGCCATTGATTAAATATACGGATAGCATGCTGGCGCAAAAACAACAAATGAAAACGTTTCTCCGCCATGCGATGTATGAGCATGAGAAGGTGGCGGCGATGACAACCAGCGCAAAAAGTACGGTCCATCAGCTATTTTATTACTTTATGGGTGATGAAAATCACATCCCCGAGGCATTTAAAAACAAATCGAAGGACACCTATCCGCGCATCGTGTCGGATTATATTGCCGGCATGACCGATCGGTTTGCCATTCAGTTGGCAACTACCATCGTTTAATTGCTGATAAAAATGGGGCTTTCAACTCATTTGTGGTAAAAAAGCAACACAAAAACACCTAATGTAACAAAAATGTCACATTTTCCTTGCAAGCCCCACCTTTTTTTGGAGATAATGTGCCTAACTTCTTAAATTTACTTTTAGGAATGTATGAAGTGGGTAAGTTTCACGATTTACTTACTTCAATTTTTTTACAATAGGAGATTTACAAATGAACAACACAATTAAATTAGCAGTTGCGGGTGCGGTTTTATCAGCAGCCTCAATCGCAAATGCAGGTATTATCATACCAGCAGGTGAATGGACAATGGACATTAACGGTAACGTTAACATGTTCGCTACAATGACTAAGGCTGATGATACAGCTACTGTTACAGGCGGCATTGCTGCTACTAAAGATGCTGCTGGTGAAGATACAGGCTTCTCAACGGGTACTGGCTTACTACCAGCATGGTTGGGCTTTACTGGTACGACTCGTCAAAACGACTTAGACGTATCATTCACTATCTCATTCCAACCAAACACATCAGATAACGATGCTACAGGTATGGGTGATCTAGGTGCGCCTCTTAACCGTCAAGCGTTTATTACGTTTGGTGATGCTTCATGGGGTTCGGTTAAAGTGGGTAAAGATCTAGGTATCTTTGCTGGTGACGCGATCCTTTCAGATATGACATTATTAGGTGTGGGTGGTGGTACTCCAGGTGGTGCGACTACGCTAGGCGGTATCGGTACCGGTTACCTTTACCCAGGATGGAGGGGTCAGATTGCATATACAACTCCTAACATGAATGGCTTACAAGCAACTGTTGCTATTACTAACCCAAACCAAGGTAACCCTGGTACAGCATACAAACAAGACCGTTTCGGTGTTGAGGGTAAAGTAGTTTATAGCCTTCCTAATGGTAAAGTATGGGTATCAGGTTCTAGCTATGACGTAGTAGGAACAAGCGGTATTTCATACGATGCAACTGCAATGGACGTTGGTACAACATTGAGCTTCGGCAACTTAGGCTTCACTGCTTACTACTACGCTGGTGAAGGTAATGGCGTTGGTCTTTCATTGAATCGTTTAGGTGACCTTGCAAACGAACGTGATCAAGACGGTGGCTATCTTCAAGCAACATACGTAATGCCTACAGGTACTAAACTGGGTGTTGCAGTTGCTTCAAGTAGACAAGATCTTGCTTCAGGTGAAACTGCTGGTTCTACTGCAGCAATGGATTCAAATGACCGTTGGACAGTGGGTGCATACCATCCATTAACTAAGCATCTGAACTTAGTTGCTGAGTACAACGCGATCGAGTCTAAAGATCACCAAGGTGATAAAAATGAGTCTGACTCACTATCACTTGGCGCGATCTTATTCTTCTAGAATTAACTTCTAAAAGAAAGCGTTACAATAAAAAGGCTCCTTCGGGAGCCTTTTTTTTATCTTCATTTCTTAATCATTTTTAATTCCTAGCTCCTTGATTTTGCGGGTGATGGTATTCCGGCCTATGCCGAGAATCTTCGCCGCATCAACCTTACGATTTTTAGTGTGGCTAAGAGCAGAGCTGATAAGCGTTTTTTCCACATCCTGGATAATGGTGTCATATACCTGATGGTTGCCGTTTTTAATTTCTAAGTCAATATTTCTGTGTAGCCCTATACGCCAGTCCTCTTGATTGCCATGCGGAGCAACATTATTGGACTGATCTTTTAAGTCTAAAGGTAAGTCATCGATCGTAATAGTAGCTCCAGAGGTCATGAGCGTCAGCCAATGGCAGACATTTTCTAGCTGCAGGACATTCCCACTCCAATTAAGGGTGATGAGATAATTAAGCACCTCCTCTGATAGCACCTTGACTTCCATTTTTAGTGATTGCGCACTATTCTTTAGGAGGAACTGTGTTAACAGCGGAATATCGTCTGATCTTTCTCTTAAGGGAGGGATCATAATGCTGATGGCATTAAGCCGATAGAATAGATCGTCCCTAAACAATTGCTTAGCAACTAATGCGCCGAGATTTTGATTGGTTGCGGCAATAATTCTAATATTAATAGCCACAGGTTTTTTGCCACCCACCCGATAAAACTGCCCGTCACTTAATATTGTTAGTAGCCGTATTTGTATTTCCATGGGCATGTCACCAATCTCATCCAAGAAAAGTGTGCCGCCATGAGCTTCATCAATACTCCCTTTCATGTCCCCTTGAGTATCCGTGGAAGCATGCGTTTCCATACCAAATAGAGTCTCCTCGATGAGCCCTTTGGGAATAGTCGCAGTATTAATTTTAATAAAGGGCTGGTCCTTTCTTTGGCTATTGTTATGTAGGGATTGGGCAACCAAAGCCTTGCCAGTTCCTGTTTCTCCGGTGATTAATACGTTATCCTCACTTTTGCTCAACTTGCCAATCATCCTAAATACTGTTTGCATTGATGAGGACTGCCCAATAATCTCTGGCGCGAAGCGTTGATCGTCACTCGGAGTTGTCTTATTCGCATTAGCTTTAACTAAGGCTTTTTTAATCACTTCGATGGATTTATCGATGTCAAAAGGTTTGGCAATATACTCAAACGCACCCTTTTGGAATGCGGCTACGGCGGTATCCAGATCCGAGTAGGCGGTCATAATAATAATAGGGATTTCGGGAAACTTTTCACTGACCTTTGTTAAGAATACAAGCCCGGTTTCCCCCGGCATACGGATATCACTGATGATGACCAAAGGTTTTTCGTGATTAAACTGATTAATGGCTTCGTTCGTGTTCGAGAATGACTTATAAGAAAGGTTGGCACTAGCTAAGGCTTTCTCAAAAACCCATCGAATCGACTTGTCGTCATCAAGTATCCATACATCGGTCATTGCGCCACCTCTTTATTAATAATCAAACCATTGTTAATGGGTAGGATGATAGAAAATACCGTCCTACCGGGTTCGCTATGTAAGCTAATCATGCCTTGATGAAGGGATATAAGGTTTTGGGCTAACGATAGCCCTAACCCGGTGCCCTCTTCATTCCCTGAAACCAGGGGGTAAAAAATGGTGTCTTTAATTTGCTCTGGGACACCAGGACCGTTATCCACTATATCAATACGTATGGCAGCCGAGTGCTTCTTCTTATTAAAAACAATTTGGCGCTCTGAACGCGTAACCACTTTGAGCGACGGGTTTTCTGTTTCAGCTTGTTTAAGCAACGCCTGCATTGCGTTGCGACAAATATTTAAGAGTGCTTGTATTAATTTTTCTCGGTCCCCTACAAATTCCGGGAGGCTGATATCATAATCTCTGACAAATTCTACCTCTGAACCAAACTCGGACACGATCAGGCTCCTAACCCGTTCGATTACCTCGTGAATATTTGTTGTGTCATAAGAGGGCAGTTGGTGAGGTGTGAGTAACTTACTCATCAGGTTCTGCAATCGATCTGCCTCGGAAATAATAATTTCGGTATATTCCTTAAGGCTTTTTGACGCCAGCTCTTTTTCTAGAAGCTGGGCTGCCCCACGCAAACCGCCAAGAGGATTTCTTATTTCATGAGCGAGATTTCTGAGAAGATCAGCGTTGGCTTGTTGCTGAATAAACATTCTTTCTTCTTTTGCTATACGCAGGTGTTGGTCCATTTGTATCATTTCAATTAAATAGCTTTCATTGTTACCCAGCCAAGAGACGGTAAGGGTTACGCATAAGGTTTTATTTTGCTTAGACCGAATAAACACCTCATTTTCCCTAAAAGCACTTCGCGATTCTTGAGCACTAACGGCAGCATGCCTAAATAGATCAAATTCCTCAAAGAATAAACCCATGACTTGACCGCAAGCTTGATCATGGCTGACTTCTAGCATAACTTCAGCACTTGGGTTTATGTAGTCAATAACAAAATTTTCACTGCAAATAATAACGGCTGCCGTTAACTGCTCTAAGCCTTCAAATTGAGGAAATATTTTAGGTGGTGACATGTCTTTGTTTGCCATTGCAAATGGGTTGCACGCAGCATACCTTTGCATTCATAATTTTATCGGTACGGATCTCGTTCCCTATGGTTTCTTTTTCATGCATACATTGAAGAGGAGTGGGCTCATAAGAGCCCACCATTCTTTTAAACGCTGTAGTACATATCAAATTCAATAGGATGTGGCGTCATTCTCATGCGGGTTACCTCATCCATTTTGAGCTTAATAAAACTATCAATAAAGTCATCCGTAAATACACCACCTCGTGTGAGGAATTCCCGATCGTTATCTAACGCTTCCAATGCTTGATCGAGTGAATGAGCTACTTGGGGTATTTTATTTTCTTCTTCCGGTGTTAAGTCATACAGGTCCCGTGTCTCAGCATCACCTGGATGAATTTTGTTTTGAATCCCATCAAGACCGGCCATCATCATGGCAGTAAAAGCTAAATAGGGATTGGCTGTTGGGTCAGGGAAGCGGACTTCAATTCTTCTTGCCTTGTCTGAGGATACGAAAGGTATCCTTATAGCCGCAGATCGGTTTTTTGCAGAATAAGCGAGCATCACCGGGGCTTCAAAGCCTGGTACTAAACGTTTATAGGAGTTGGTAGATGGGTTAGTAATCGCATTAAGCGCTTTACCGTGCTTGATAATGCCGCCAATATAAAATAATGCATCCTTACTTAATCCGGCATATTCTTTTCCGGCAAACATATTTTTACCGCCCTTCCATATAGATTGGTGGACATGCATACCCGTACCATTATCATTGAGTACCGGTTTTGGCATGAACGTCGCGGTTTTACCAAAATTGTGGGCGGTGTTGTGAACCACATATTTAAGGATTTGTGTCCAATCGGCTCTTTGTGTGAGTGAGCTAAACATGGTGCCTATTTCATTCTGACCAGAACCTGCCACCTCGTGGTGATGCACTTCAACAGGCACTCCCATCTCTTCGAGTGTTAAGCACATAGCTGATCTAAGGTCTTGCATAGAATCGACAGGGGGCACAGGAAAATAACCACCTTTTACTGTTGGTCTATGACCAACATTACCGCCCTCATGGTTATGATTGGATTCCCATGAAGCCTCTTCTGAATTAATTTTTACGGAGGAGCCCTGCATGCCAGACTGCCATGTCACTGAATCAAACACAAAGAATTCAGGCTCTGGACCAAAGTAAATCGTATCTCCGATACCCGTTTTTTTCAGGTATGCCTCAGCTCTCTGTGCAATAGTACGGGGATCTCGGTCATATCCTTTACCGTCCGTAGGGTCAATCACATTGCAGGTAAGGATCATGGTGGGTTCTTCCATGAAAGGATCCATATTAGCCGTATTAGGATCTGGAATTAATAGCATGTCGGAGGCATTAATACCCTTCCAACCAGCAATAGAAGAGCCATCAAAGGCATGGCCTTCGGTAAACTTACTTTTATCAAATGCAGATACAGGCACGGTTACGTGCTGCTCTTTGCCTTTCGTGTCAGTAAAACGAAAATCGACAAACTTTACGTTATTACTTTTAATTTTTTTCATTACATCAGATACGCCAGCCATACTAAAACTCCTTAAAAAATAAATAGTGATGTTTTTTACTGCTCATTATAATAAGCCACAAGGAATGCTTATTAAATTTATCCCAAAATACATCATTTTTTGCATAAAACCCAACATTTTTCCAAAAAATGCACCAATTAAATGCTTTTACTTATCTGTATGCACTACTATAGTGCATAAATATAAAATAATGCTTTAATTGGCAATCGACTTTATAATTTAATTATGAACAACCACATAAAAAAATATGCCGTCGTAGGACATCCAATCAACCATTCAAAGTCCCCGGCTATTCACCAATGTTTTGCCGATGAGTTTGGGCTTAATATTATGTATGAAAAAATTGATATCAACCCTGAACACTTTGTTGATAAGATTCATGTACTCCGGAACCAAAATTATTTAGGGCTAAACATTACCCTGCCATTTAAAGCCGACGCATTTGCAATGTGTGATGAAGTAACTGCTACATCAAGGATGACCGGGTCGGTCAATACCCTCACCTTTATAGACGGCAAGATTTATGGCGATACCACCGACGGGATAGGCATTGTCCGCGACCTGGATGCTAAGAAAATTGTAATTAAGGACTCTCATTTGGTTATATTAGGTGCGGGTGGAGCGTCTAATGGAGTGATGTTCGATATGATTAACGCAGGCCCAAAAAGTATCACCCTTGCCAATCGGACGAAGACTAAAGCTGATGACATGGTAAATAAATGGGATTCCTTTGCTAAAGAAAATGGAGTAGAACTTCGGGTGATTGAACTCCATGCTTTTGATATGCGGGGTTATGATCTTGTTATTAACGGCACTTCTTCAGCATTGATTGATGGGTCTTCACCCATAGCCGACCATTTATTTCAGTCAGAAACGGTGTACTACGATATGACTTACGGCGTAGAAACCCGATTCATGCTTAACGCCAAGAATAAAGGCGCGCAATATTTCGATGGGCTGGGCATGCTTATCGGGCAAGCGGCGGCAAGCTTTAGTATTTGGCATAAACTACAACCCAACCTTCGTTTAGCGACTAAAGCATTAGAGGTAGGATTGTAAGTATTTTCCGGTATAACTTTGCGGATTTTGGCTCACTGTTTCTGGTGTCCCCTCGTCAACAATACGCCCTCCACCATCACCACCTTCAGGACCTAAGTCGATAACCCAATCCGCGGTTTTAATGACGTCTAAATTATGTTCAATCACGACTAAAGTATTACCGTTGTCTCTTAACCGATGCAATACGTTTAGTAGCAACTGAATATCCTCAAAGTGCAGCCCAGTAGTTGGCTCATCAAGAATGTATAAGGTTTTCCCCGTATCCCGCTTTGATAGTTCAAGAGCCAGCTTAACTCGCTGTGCCTCCCCCCCTGATAGGGTCGTCGCATTCTGGCCGAGCTGAATATAGCCCAAACCTACCTCAAGCAAGGTTTTGAGCTTGCGTTCAATAATAGGGACCGCTTGAAAAAAATCATAAGCCTGCTCTACAGTAAAAGATAGAATCTCATGGATATTCTTACCCTTATATTTAATATCGAGAGTCTCGCGATTGTAGCGATGGCCAAGACAAGTATCGCATTGAACATAAACGTCTGGTAGAAAATGCATCTCCACCTTAATTACTCCATCGCCTTCACAAGCCTCACATCGCCCACCTTTGACATTAAAAGAAAAGCGTCCGGGACTATAACCTCGGGTTCGGCTCTCTTGCACCTTGGCAAATAAGTCGCGGATAGGAGTAAATAAACCCGTATACGTTGCCGGGTTAGATCTTGGTGTTCGACCTATTGGGCTTTGGTTGACATCTACAACTTTATCAAAGAAATTCATGCCCTCCATCGCGTCATGGGCAGCGGTTTCCACATTACTTCGGTATAAAAATTTAGCAATGGCGTTGTAAAGGGTGTTATTCACTAAGGTCGATTTTCCGCTTCCCGATACACCGGTAACGCAGGTGAAGAGTCCGATAGGCAGACGAAAGTCTACCCCCTGTAAGTTATTACCCCTGGCATTTTTAATGACAAAAAAATCTTTTCCCGGCTTATGCCTTTTGGTGGGCACGGCAATTTTTTTCACCCCACTTAAATATTGCCCCGTTAATGAGTTCTCATTTGCTGCAACTTCAGTCGGAGTGCCTTGCGCGGTAATGTGCCCGCCATGGATACCTGCCCCAGGACCTATATCTAATACAAAATCAGCCGCCATAATGGCATCAAGATCATGCTCCACTACAATGACGGTATTCCCTATATCTCTTAGATGTTTAAGGGTCTCTAGTAGGCGATCATTATCCTTTTGATGCAGCCCTATAGACGGTTCATCCAGCACATATAGGACGCCTGTCAGCCCACTGCCGATTTGCGAGGCCAACCTGATTCTCTGAGCTTCCCCCCCAGAAAGCGTATCGGCTGATCGTGAGAGTGACAAATAATCTAGTCCAACATTGATTAAGAAATGCAATCTATTTTTAATTTCTGTGACGAGTTTGCTGGCAACTTGCGCCTTATTCCCTTCCAAATTTAAGTCATGAAAAAAATTGAAAGCTTTTCTTAGTGGGAGTTCACATATGTTATGAAGGTTCATAGTATCAACTAACACATGCCGTGCCTCGGTTCGCAGTCGAGTGCCTACACAAGAGGGACAAACTTGATTACTAAGGTATTTTGCGAGCTCATCTCTTACCGTATTTGAGTCGGTTTCCTCATAACGCCGCTTAAAATTATTGAGTATGCCTTCAAAGCTATGCTTTCTTTTTTGTGGGGTACCAGAGCCAATAAAGTAATTAAATTCAATTTTTTCATTTTTGCTCCCATGAAGCACAATATCCTGGATTTTTTCAGGCAATCCATTGAACGGCATCTCTAGATCAAAGCCATAGTGGTCGGCTAAGCTATTAAGTATTTGATAATAAAATTGGTTACGTTTATCCCAGCCTTTAATCGCACCTGAGGCTAACGACAGCTCAGGAAAAGCAACCACCCGACTTTGGTCAAAGAAATTTTTATGTCCTAGTCCATCACATTCTGGACAGGCACCCATAGGGTTATTAAAAGAAAAAAGGCGCGGCTCTAATTCCGGAATACCGTAATCACAATGAGGACATGAAAACTTTGCGGAAAATAATACGTCTTCTTTCGTCTCCATATTGTGCGTAATAATTTTATTATCGGCAATCTTTAAGCCCGTTTCCACTGATTCGGTTATGCGTTGCTTGATGTCATCACTAACTTTGACTCTGTCGACGACAACGTCAATTTGATGCTTGATATTTTTTTCTAAGGGAGGAATGTCATCGATTTCGTAAATAGTTCTATCAACACGTGCCCTGATGAAACCTTGAGCGCGAAGCTCATCGATGAGGTCGGCATGACTCCCCTTTCTATCATTAATCACTGGGGCTAGAATCATTAGCTTAGTGTCGTTTGGTAGACTGAGAATCTGGTCGACCATTTGAGAAATAGTCTTGGCTTCGAGTTTTATTTTATGTTCTGGGCAATAGGGGTCTCCTGCTCTCGCGTAAAGTAGTCGTAAATAATCATGAATTTCTGTGACTGTCCCAACGGTCGAGCGGGGGTTATGCGAGGTAGATTTTTGCTCGATAGAAATAGCAGGCGACAATCCTTCGATCAAGTCTACATCGGGTTTATTCATCCGATCAAGAAACTGCCTTGCGTAAGCTGACAATGACTCGACATACCTTCGCTGCCCTTCGGCATAGAGGGTGTCAAAGGCTAGTGAAGACTTACCAGACCCTGAAAGCCCGGTAATAACAATCATTTTGTTTCTTGGGAGGTCAACCGAAATATTTTTTAAATTATGTGTTCGGGCTCCTTTAATCTTGAGGTATTCCATGAAGTTTCTATCTTTTTTAAGAGGCAACCTGATAATATACTGAATTATTAAATAATAAGAAACAGCCAATATTGATTTCATGAGCAATAAAGAGAAAATGTCTTCCCTAGAAATACGCACCAGCTTCATCCTTGCATCAATTTATGCCTTGAGAATGTTAGGTATGTTTCTTATACTGCCGATTTTTGCAATTTATGCATCCGGCTTAGAAGGCAATCCGACGTCGTTTCAAATAGGCCTTGCCTTAGGCATTTATGGCTTGACTCAAGCATTATTTCAAATTCCATTTGGCATGTCATCGGATTATTTTGGACGGAAAAAAGTCATTTATTTTGGCCTGCTACTGTTTGTCATCGGCTCAATCGTTGCCGCCTTATCGTCGACGATTGAGGGCATTATTATTGGGCGAAGTATTCAGGGCGCAGGCGCCATATCGGCAGTCTTAACAGCTTTATTGGCAGACCTTACACGAGATGAACATCGTACGAAAGCCATGGCAATTATTGGTGGCGGTATCGGCTTAACTTTTGCGTTATCGTTGGTCATATCACCCTGGCTCAATTCATGGATTGGCGTTACCGGTATTTTTCTGCTTATGGCTGTGTTATCCGTACTAGCTTTTTTTATTGTGCATTTTTTTATTAAAGAGCCAAGAAGTGAGGGGAAAAAAACACCCATCACTCAAGCAGACTTTCTTAGCCTTATTAAGGACATCCATTTAAATCGCTTAAATTTTGGCATTTTTGTTTTGCATGCGACACAAATATCGATGTTTATGATTGTTCCCATCTATTTGATTTCTCAGGGGGGCATAGATCTTAGTAGCCATTGGTATATTTATCTTCCTGTCCTCATCGTGTCTTTTTTGCTTATTATCCCGGTCATTATTTTTTCGGAAAGGTATCATAAAAATAAGCTCACGTTTTTAGGGGCCATTTTATTCTTACTGGCGGCCCAGATAACTTTTATTGTCTTTTCTGCTACCCTCACCGGCATCATTGTTGCGCTACTGATTTATTTTGTAGGCTTTAATTTTTTAGAGGCATCACTTCCCAGTTTAGTCAGCAGAGTGGCTCCAATCAATAAAAAAGGATTGGCTTTGGGAGTGTATAATACGTCTCAATCGTTAGGTATTTTTGTTGGGGGTTCGGTTGGAGGCCTCATTACTAAGTTTTACGGCTACAACGGAAGCTTTTTATTTTGTATCATATTGATTGGAGTGTGGTTTGCATTTTCATGCCAAATGAAAGTGCCCTTAGTTAAAAAAAATTAATTTAATATAAAGTCTATTTGGGAGATTTGATATGTCAGTAAATAAAGTCATTTTGGTGGGAAGGCTTGGCCGCGATCCGGAGGCAAGGTATACCGCGAATCAACAGCCAATCTGTAGCTTTGCCGTTGCGACAAGCAGAAGGTATAAGGACAAAGAAGGGAATAATCAAGAACAAACGGAATGGCATAACATCAGCATGTTTGGAAAACTTGCTGAGATTGGTAACCAATACCTAAAAAAAGGAAGCCAGGTCTATCTAGAAGGAAGATTACAAACGAATAAGTCCGAAAAAGACGGGCAAACCAGATATTTCACTCAAATCGTTGCGGACCAGATGACTATGCTTGGCTCTAAGGATGGTGGAGGAAGTAGTAATGATGCCGGGATGAACCAAGCTGCTCCAGCCTCATCAAGTCAACCAACAGCTGCCCCAGCAGCCTCTAGCTTCGATGAGTTCGAAGACGACATTCCTTTTTAACGCAAGGAATTAAACTATGGCAATGTATGAGTTTTTATGCGAAGGATGCGGTCATCGTGATGATTTAATTCGCAAGATGGATGATCCTGCGATTACTAATTGCCCGCATTGCCAACAATTGTTATTTCAAAAGCAGGTGTCGGCACCGAGATTTCAGCTATCGGGTTCGGGCTGGTATGAGACCGATTTCAAAAATACCAAAGCACCCGCTAGCCCAGAAAAAAAAGAGACCAAAAAAAATGATTAAGAAAAATTTTATTACCGGGTTGTTGGTGTTGATTCCCCTTATCCTCACCGTATGGGTGCTTTTCAGTCTGATTCAATTCATAGATCAAGTGGTCCTATTACTGCCTGAGCACCTAAGGCCAGAATATTTTTTTGGGGGTGAGGTATTTGGATTTGGCGTGGTATTGACATTTTTGGCAGTAATATTAACCGGCGTGGTTGCTAATAACTTTTTTGGTAAAAAGCTTATTCAGATCTATGAGAACATACTGAATCGTGTCCCTTTTATCAAATCTGTTTACAGCAGTATTAAGCAAGTCTCAGACACCCTACTTAAAAGCTCAGGCAAGGCTTTTAGTAAGGCCGTATTAATTGAGTTTCCGATTGAGGGAACCTATACCTTTGCTTTTATTACGGGTGAACCTGACGCATTATTAACAAAAAAACTGAAAGGCAAGTTTGTTAATGTCTATGTCCCGACTACACCAAACCCCACCTCGGGTTATACGCTGATTGTGCCAGTGAAAAAAGTGATTGAGTTAGATATCAGCGTGGATCAAGTGCTGAAATATGTGATTTCCATGGGCGTCACTAATGACCCTAAAACGAAAAAAATTATTAAGAAATAGAAAAGAGATTAGATTATGAGAACACATTATTGCGGTGATTTAAATCGAGATCACATTGATCAAGAGGTCATTTTATGTGGCTGGGCGCACCGTCGCAGAGACCATGGAGGGGTAATCTTTATTGACCTAAGAGATAATAAAGGTCTCGCACAGATTGTGATCGATCCCGATACGAAAGAAGCATTCAGTACAGCTGAATCTATCCGAAACGAATATGTGCTTAAAGTTACCTGCAAGGTGAGGCTTCGACCTGAGGGTACGGTCAATAAAAACCTACCAACCGGTGAAGTGGAAATGCTGGCATCGACGGTAGAAATATTAAATGCATCGTTAACTCCCCCTTTTATGCTGGATGATGACACGATTACCGAATCGATTAGACTTGAACATCGATTCATCGATCTTCGTCGCGACCAGATGCAGAAAAATATGAAGCTTAGATACGACATCTCAAAAAATATTAGGCAGTATCTGGATCATGAAAGTTTTATTGAGATTGAAACCCCCATTCTTACCCGAAGTACACCTGAGGGAGCCCGAGATTATTTGGTTCCATCACGCGTACATCATGGTGAATTTTTTGCATTACCGCAGTCTCCCCAATTATTTAAACAGATTCTGATGGTGTCAGGGTTTGATAGGTATTTCCAAATCGCTAAATGTTTTAGGGATGAGGACTTACGTGCGGATAGGCAGCCTGAATTTACCCAAATAGATATTGAAGCCTCATTTGTAGATGAGGAAGATATCATGAGTATTGCGGAAAATATGACGCGTGAAATGTTTAAAAAAGTCATGGACCAATCATTACCTCAGTCCTTCCCGAGGATGACCTACCAAGAGGCGATGCACCGTTTTGGTTCCGACAAGCCTGACCTGAGAGTAACACTTGAGCTCATTGAGCTAACAGAGGAAATGAAGGACGTTGACTTTAAGGTATTTTCCTCAGCAGCCAATATGGATAATGGCAGAGTGGCAGCATTAAGGATACCCAATGGCGCCGAACTTTCGCGATCAGAAATTGATGCTTATACAGAATTTGTCAAAATATATG
>Ga0302121_10000528_pt1 | contig 20287 bp, 35 predicted proteins | sample CB21_surface_MG_FD_203120 | JGI IMG/M metagenome (GOLD analysis project Ga0302121, IMG submission 203120) | Marine microbial communities from Western Arctic Ocean, Canada - CB21_surface | ecosystem: Environmental > Aquatic > Marine > Oceanic | place: Canada: Western Arctic Ocean | collected... | reverse complement strand
TAGCATAGATGATGTAATGAAAAGCCTAAGAGATATAGCAAAGTGATCACATTTCTACTAGCTTGCTTTATCAATGGCGCTCCTCAAAATAGTAATGTGCATTTTAAAAGCATTACTGATTGTAATTTCTACAAAGAAGGTCTGAACAATCAAGAGTATAAAAAGGGCGGTGAGCCACAATTATATAAATGTATTTGTAAACTTCAAACAAATATAGATCCCAAGAAAGTTCAAGTTTATTAGGAGATAAAATGTTACCTATTTTAAATGCTGTAGCTTCTCTGGCTGGAACTTGGCTACAAGGTAAGCAAGAAAAAGCTAAATTAAAACAAACATTAGAAGTGGCTAAAGTAGCCGCACAAGTTAAGCGTGTTGAGCAAGATGGAAACTGGGATGAAAAAGCTGTCGCTAGTATGGATAGCTCTTGGAAAGATGAAGCCTGGACAATATTTTTTATAATGATTATTGGCGCTAGTTTCATCAAACCATTACAGCCAATCATGAAAGATGGATTTCTTTTTTTAAACACCGCACCAGATTTCATCAAGTATGGAATCCTTGCATCAATCGCTGCAAGCTTTGGTCTTAAATCAATAGCAAAGATAAGAAAATGATTATGTTTTATCTAAGAGTATCCAAGTTCTTTAACAAGATTGGAAATTACTTTTACCATCTCCATGTTTTAGAATTAAAGAAAGAACAAAAAAAATGATGTTATCAGCAAACTTTAGCCTAGAGGAATTAACAAAAAGCCAAACCGCTGAAAGACAAAGTATTCCAAACAACCCAGACGAAGATGGAATTTATTATCTACGGATGGTGGCAGAAAAAATCTTGCAGCCAGTTCGCAATCGTTATGGAATACCTTTTACAGTTAGCTCTGGTTTTCGTAGTGCTGATCTTTGCCTGGCGATAGGCTCAAAAGCAACTAGTCAACATACCAAAGGCCAAGCTGTAGATTTTGAAGTGCCAGGTATTAGCAATATGGATCTAGCTTACTTTATTAAAACAACTTTAGATTTCGATCAGCTCATCTTAGAGTTTTACAAAGGTGGGAATACTGGTTGGGTTCATTGTTCAGTCGCAGACACCCCTAGAAAAGATTTGCTTACCTACGACAAATCTCATGGGTACAGAAAAGGATTAATTGATGGCTCTTAAAAAACATCAAAATCCGAAAGGTGGTTTAAACGCTGCTGGAAGAAAACACTTTGGTGTGAAAGCTCCAATTAATAAAGGAACAAATCCAAGGCGAATATCTTTTGCTGCAAGGTTCGCTGGCATGAAAGGCCCTATGAAAGATGCTAAAGGCCAACCGACTAGGAAAGCTTTAGCATTAAAGAAATGGGGATTTGGATCTGTAGCCGCAGCTAAAAACTTTGCAAACAAAAATAAAAAATCTTGACCACAAGGAATTATTATGAAGAAAAAACCTGGACTATACGCCAACATGAACGCAAGAAAAAAAGCTGGTACATCAAGATCAAAAGCTAAAAGTACAGTATCATCTAAAGCTTATTCAAACATGAAAGCTGGATTTCCTAAGAAAAAGAAATAATCCCATGTATGTTTTTATCTAAAATCATTTAGCCCTCTGTATGGCTCTTAAATCGCCTATAAATAATGTGCGATTATGACGTTTCCCATCAAATCACAATTCCCACCAAAACCATCCCTACGAGTAAAGTTAAACCACAATCGTTTAATTACTGTGGTAAAATTGTGTCCTACGAGTTTGAAGCTAGTGTTGACTGATAGTATCTAATAGTATACATTGTTAATGTGGGCTTGAGTTAGAGAGCTTAAGGCATGATGAGATACAGTAAATTCCACATTCGAATCTCGTAGGGATCACCACACTTAATCCCTTGATTTTAATAGGTTTTTTATGTTTCATTCGGATGTTATAGTGCATATTGTGGTAATTAAAAAGACACAATCTACTATATTCTAGGTTTTTTAAGAAAATTCCTACAAGAATCTAAATGACACAATGATATCATGCTCCTTGACTTTTTAAGTCATTCCCATAATAATAGTAATAATATTTATTAGGGAGTTAAGTATGAAAAATAGAAAATATATTTGGCAAGATACTGCAAGATTAAAGAATGGTTTTGCTTCATTTCAGTTAGATCTCAGAAAAGTTGGTGGAGGAAGAACTTTTTATGAAACAATGAATGAAGCCGAAAAAGTTTTAAATAAGTTTTTGGATTTAAATAAAAAAGCTTTGCAAGAAAGTGACACCTGGACAATAAAAGATTTGCTAGGTTCGTTTCCCAAAAATGATGCTAAATCTCAGAATCTTTTTACTAATGTGGAATGGGATGAGTGTATAAAAAACAATAAACCAAAAAGGAATTTTCTTTTTGATGAGTATAAAAGAATGAAAAAAGGATCACCATTACCACAATACTTTATTGAGCATGAAGCGGCTTTTGATGCTATTTTAAAAATTGACATTGGATCTAAATTAGTAGGAGATTTTTTAGTCAATGATCTTACAGCGGAACATTGTAAAACTTTTATCATTCCAACTCTACAAAATAGCGGGAAAAAAGGTAAGCGAAGTTATAAAACTATAATCGGATTTAGATCAAGGTTTAATAAATTAATGCAGCACGCTAAAGTTTGTGGCTGTATTCGTGAAAACCCTATGGCTGGAATAAAAATAGATAGACCAGTAGATGAAGATTTAGAAACAAAAGCAAAAGAAAAGTTATCAACTGATTTTATACATGAGATTGAGGTTGCATTACCAAAAGCAATAACTTTAGTTTTTAAGTTTGCTTGCTCTACTGGACTTAGAGCTGGTGAGTTGAGAGCTTTAACTTGGGATGATATTGATTTTAAAACTTTTGAAGTGTCTGTTAATAAATCAGCAAAGGTAATGGTCAAAGGTGGTGTTGGTCGAGTTAAAACCAGAACATCAAATAGACTTGTTCCTATTCCTCCTTATGTAGTGAGAGAATTAAAGGAGTTGCATATGAAAAAAGGCAGACCAGCTGGTACTGATTTAGTTTTTGGAACTAAGCATAATACAATGGTAACAAAAACATATTGGCGTGAGCATCTTCAAGCAACTGTTAAAAAGATAACTGATAAACATTTAGTTTGGCACGATTTAAGACATTACTATGCAAGTAAGATGTTAGAGTTTTATGGTAATGATGTTTGGACAGTTTCTAACCTAATGGGCCATAGCGAGGTTAGCATTACTCAAAAGACTTATGGCCATTGGTTAGTGGATAAATCTAAAAAGGAAAAACTAAGAAACGATATTGCTCAAATTAATTTTTAATTACTAGGATAAAGCTCTACAACATTATTTAAATTACTTAGAGCTTTATCCAACTTCTCCTCAGATCCAAAATAGTCTAATAAAACTTTTGTTGTTACATAGTGTCGCTCACCATCAACAATACTTTCTATCGCTCCAGATTTAATCATTCTATTAACTCGTTGATACTCAGATCCTTTACGTTTACATGGACCAAATAGTATTTGTGTAGTTTCAACTAAACTATATAAAGCTTTATAAACTTCCGAAGCCATCACTCTCTCCATTTTTAACTGCATCATAACTTAGGTCTGGGTTTGCATCATAACGAAGGTCGTTACAAAAGGCTCTCCCACGAGCCACATTCATTCGGCTTTCGCCTTCTTGAAGTTGAAACGATAGTTCCATATTAAGTTCTTTGATTTGCCTATGGATATCTTCAATGCTTTTTTGTTGATCTGGTGTAGCTCCAATAGGTCTTTTTTGCTCATCATCCCAGCCATTATCAAAGTTTAACCAAATGCTAACCTTAATTTGTTGCCCTGGATTATCTTCTGAATTTGAAACAGCTCTATTGAATTTAACTTTAGTGTTTGAAAATTGTGGTGCGTTTGCCATGTGTAACTCCTTTAGTTTTGGTTTTTAATTTCTGCAAGTTTTCTGTCAAAATGTTCTCTTATCTCACCGAACAACCTTGGTACTGCTGCTTTCATAGAGGTAAGAACTGTTTTGTTTCGATTAAACCAAGCCATACAAACGGATTGATTAGGTAATTGATCTATGTTTTTCATGTATCCAATAGCTATCTTTTCCCAATCAGCTATCTTGTTAGGATCAGTTTCTTCTTCAATAGGATCGTGTATAGGTGCTTCTTTAATTGAATCTTCTTTTATAATTTCTTTTTGAGGTGGTTCATCTTTAGGTGGCTGGGGATCTTTTCCTAAATTACGTTTAGCTTTGTTTTCTAGCTCTTTTTGTAAGTCAGCATCAATTTCTGCATCTGAATAAACATCACCATGCAACCCAACTAGCTTTAAAATAACTCGATCTTTAGCTCGCTTCTCTGCCATAGCAAAAGGGTAGGCGTTTTTATTATTAGCTGGTGTAGCTTCTCCAAAGCTCCATTCAGACTTGTTATCCATTTTACCAGTAACTAATATGACTACTGATTTTTGGTTAACGTCTTGGTGAATGATATTTGGATCATCAAACTTTACATTTTTATAAGCTGCAATTTTCTCTAGTGCTTTGTGATACATTACCAATGTACCATGACAATCCCACACAGTTTCATCCCTTGTCATTTTTAATTCATTTATAAATACCTTTAGCGTATCTGGTATATTAGTTTTACTCATTCGCTTAACTCCACTATTTGTAATCCCTTAGATGTTATTGACCAGACTGTTTCAAACATTCCTCTATGATTTTTACGCTTGTCACCAGGTTCAATTAGCTGAAAAGCATGAAGTTCTGTTAGTCGTGGTCTAACTGAAACTATGTATCCATTAACATCATCAACTATTTCAGATCCAGTTAGCCCTTTTGTTGCTTTAGCAATGGATTCAAGGACCACTAGGCGCATCTTTTTAATCTTTGGAAGTATGAACTCTAATGATAGTTGTTCGGTTTCTCTGGCGTTTTTATGCAAGGCTGGTGGTGTATCTAATATATCAATCATTTAAAACCCTTCTGGAAAAACAATGGCTGCAAACCAAATTACAAAATAAAAAAATAAAAAAATAAAAATTGCTCCTATGAACTCTCCAATCCATAGCCACATATTTTTCAAGAAATCCCCCATAAACTTTTTGCTTCTTCAATAATAACTGGTGGTTCGCTCCAACAAATATGGCTAAAGTCTGGCTCTATAAGCTTGAATAGATGGTCTTTATTAGTTGCGACCTTTAATAGTTCTTCAGTTGCTTTGTGTGACCTTATGATTGTTTGAACAATGCCATGCAAATAATCGTCTTGAAGCTCTGGCGTGTTTGATTGGTCAAATATTCTATAGTCTGAAGCGTTAGCGTAAACTAAGAAGGGCGGTAGGCCACCATTACAAGCCCAAAAACCAGCGACTTGATATAAAGCAGCTTGTTCAAATGGACCAGTTAATGTTTTTGGTAGGCTTGCAGCCGCAAACCCAGACTTAGACGTTTTGGATAGCCTAGACCATTTAGTCTTGAGATCTCCTCGTCTATTATAATCTGGTCTAGTGTTGTGAGGTAGCTCTATGCCGCTTAACTTTTCTATATACTCAACTTCACCTAAGATTGAATTGTCTAGTGACATAGCTTCTTTAAGCCCTGCAACTGCATTGTTTGTTACGTCAGCAATTTCATCTATATATTTAATTTTCTTTTCTGCATCAGTTCCGTTATCCCAAGTACGAGCTTTAAACTTATTGTATCCTTCAATAGCTTTATCAATAGCTTCACCAGGATCAACATTGTCTATTAAGATACTGTCAGCGGCTTGTTGAACTGTTCTTCCACCGCACATAGCCGAATTATCTTGACCATTTAACCTAGAATCATATTTCTCTATAACAGACCAAGCTAAATCTCTTACATCTTTATCGTTGTTAAGATTTTGATACCTTTCCCAAGCTTCTGAAACAAGAGGGCGAAGGTGAACTTTATCAAATAAAGCTTTGCATTTTAATTTAGATTTTGGATTTGAGTGCCATAGATAATTAAATCTTGAAGCGAACTCTGGTGTTTCTATAAATGACATAGGCTCTCCCTTAATTATTTAGAAGAGCCTATTATAACTTGTCTTATTACGTCAAGAGGGATGATTAAATAAATATTAATTAATGCGTTTTACGTATTATCCCTAGTAATTCTGGTTGCATGATGCACGTTAAAATCGGTGTGGACCATGATAAACTTAATCCAGTTTGTACTACAGAATGAATTAATGAGTTTGAACCAGTTGTGCTTGTATGTGTATCAATATTGACCCCAATAGAAAAAGTGCCACCAGATTCGGGGTAAACAACTCCGAGTCGTATTTTTCTATCTTTTTTTATTTTTAAAATACATAAGCGCATAAAGCTAGTTTCATCAACCCTTTGCGCTAATATGCAATTATTTTCAAACATATACATTCTTCCATTAGCCCACTTTTTAGCTGGATCAGTATGTTCTGAAATAATAAATCGTCTATGTTCAGTTACGGGGAATGGAACATGGTAGCTTATTTCACCATCACTAGGATCACGAGCTTTAACGTAGCTTTCGTTTAAAGTTCCAAACATAGCTACTGCATTTTGAGCAAACATAATATCTTGAGGTTGGCACTCAAGAATTATAGCGTACTCACTAGCTTGTTTTATAGAGAATTGTAAAGCGCCACTTGCATGACGGGAAACTGTTTCTGGCCTTATGCCCATTCGTTCTGCGACATCTTTCTTAATCATACCAGATTTTTGTATCATTAATTCGAGATTGTTTGGCATTTGAATTTGTCCGATCTTATGTTCTTGTGTCTTTAGTTGCATGTTCATATCTACTCTCATTCTTTTGTCAAAGCTTATGCTTTGAATGTGTTAACTACTTTTAAACTTGCTGCATTTATTCGATTGCCAAGTGGTTTGATTCGAATCAAAATTTATTAATGACGTCATGTTGTTTGGATCATTTACACCGCAAGATCTAGTGCGTTGTTTTAATGTAACCCCTATATTTTGTGTTTCATGACTCATAAAGTGTCCTCCCAAGACGTTATATACATTTTATTATGTCTATAAACGTCATCATGTCAAATAATAAAAAAGGTATTGACGTTTAAAATCATTTGATGCTACCAATATCGTCATGACATTAGATGAATACAGATTAGCAAATGGATTAAGTTACAAGGCTTTGGCTGAAAAACTAGGCTTCAAAGAAGCGACTGTGGCTCGTAGATGGTGCTTACCAAAGGATCACCCGCAAGCTTTAACGCCTTCTCCAAGGAACTTGAGTTTAATTTTAAACGTAACAATGAGCAGCGTAACACCAAATGATTTCATTATCAGACGAAACTGAGGATCAATTACAAATGCGAATCGGTCAATGGCTTGATCTCGCATTACCTCCTGGTGCTGTTTGGCATCATTCGCCAAATGAAGGGAATCGTCATGTTGCTTACAAAGTTAAACAGAAGCGCATGGGAACTAAAGCTGGTTGGCCAGACATTGAGATATTTGTACCAGGCGATCAATCAAAAGTTGGAATCTCGATAAGTATTTTTATTGAGTTGAAGCGACCAAAGGGAGGAAAGCTATCAGAAAATCAAGCAATGGTTCGTGACAAATTAGAGCTGGCTGGTTGCTTTTGGCAACTTTGTAGATCAATCGACCAAGTGCATGAGTTTTTAGAAGGATTAATTAAACTGAGGGGGAAGTAATGTTAGATTTAGATTATTGTTGGAAGTGTGAAGCTAAGTTAGAACGAAGCGCTAGAAAAAGAGTTAGTCCATGTATGTGTAAAACTTGCGCATCATCAACAGATAGAACATCCAGGGATAGAACTGGTGCAGATCCATTAAAACAACTTTGGCGAGATATCAAAAAGGCTGCAAAGCCATTAACATCAGAAGAACAATCTATGTGGAGATCCGCTTGGAAATCTCAAGAGTTAAAATTGGATGATAACGATAAGATTGTAAATTGAGGACTCATGTTGATTTATGTTCTGGCATTGGTGGCTTTAGCCTTGGCTTTATTGCAGCCGAGCTATCTGAGCCAGTTTTGCTATGCGACTTTGATGAAAAGGTTAGAAAATTATTAAGAGTTAGGTTTCCAGGAATACCAATAGCCAATGACGTAAAGGAAATAGCGAGTGACCCAAAAAGATTTATTCACGAAAGACCCTTCATCCTCTCAAGCGGCTATCCCTGCCAACCTTTCTCAGCAAGCGGGAAAAGGGGAGGTGAAGAAGATCCTCGCCACATCTTCCCGCACATTGCAGAAATTGTTGCACAAACAAGACCCACTTACTGCGTTTTCGAGAATGTTTATGGACACATTTCGCTCGGCCTCGACAAGGTACTTAGCCAAATGGGATCACTTGATTACGCCACAGCGACATTTATTGTTCCAGCTGCGGGTTTCCGCCCCCACAAAAGGGATAGACTCTGGATCATCTGCAAGAACATGGCCAACTCCGACAACCAAGGGATTTGGTCATGCGAGCGAGGGTCAGACGTTGATAATGAGAGATCTAGTGGAGAGAGGGGAGCTAACGGAGAAAGAAGCTCAAGCCATGATGAATGGAACGACACTCAGACCACCAAGGATGAAAGAATGGTTGTGGCCAACCCCAACGACACAAGAAACAGAACATCCAAGCATGAAATTGAACAAGAACAACCGAAGAATATCACCAAATGGCGGGGAGAGTCATGGTCTGAATCTAGCAGACAAGGTGCAGATGTGGCCAACACCAACAGCGAGGGATTACAAGGACACGGGCAACATAGCGAATTGGAAAGAGAACCGAAAACGAGACAGTTTGCCCAGGAGAGTGTTTTGGTCAACTCCAAACGCAGGTCTGGGGAAACACAGTTACAATGGGAACAACGAGTATTACGAGAACAGAATAGAGAAGGGCAGACAGAAAGACCTAGCGGTGGAGATGTATCAGAAAGAGGGATTGGGGAAACTTTCGCCAGGTTTCGTGGAATATTTGATGGGCTTTCCGGATGGCTGGACGAACCCAGACATATCCAACGAACAACTCATAAGAATGAATACAGAGCAGACAGATTAAAGCAGTTAGGCAATGCCTTATTGCCACAGATAACCTATCGGATTGGATTAGCTATTAAAGAGATTGAGGGTAAAAATGAGTGACTACAAGTTACCAGATAGCAATGTACAGATAAGTTTTAGCGGTGGTCGCACAAGTGGTTTTATGCTGCATGAAATACTTAAAGCTAATAATGGTTTGCCAAATAGAGCTAAAGTTATATTTACTAATACTGGTCGTGAGATGGAGCAAACATTAGACTTTGTTCAAGAATGTTCTGATAGATGGAATGTTAAGGTTACTTGGTTAGAATATAATGAAGTTGATGGCAAAAATACATTTAAAGAAGTTAATCATAACTCAGCTAGTCGTGATGGTGAGCCATTTAAAAAAGTTATTTTAAGATATGGCAGATTGCCTAATGCCTTACAAAGATATTGTACTGGTATATTAAAAATACAAACAGCTAGTAAATATTTAAAATCATTAGGTTGGAAAAACTGGAACAACTGTTTAGGCATTAGAGCTGACGAAAAAAAAAGAATGAAAGATAAATTAGATCAAGGCTATTACCCTTATTATCCCATGGTTTTAGCAGATGATAAGTTAATTGATGTTGAAAGCTTTTGGTTAAAGCAAACCTTTAAATTAAGACTGCCAGTAGTTAATGGGAAAACTATTATGGGTAACTGTGATGGTTGTTTTCTTAAATCCGAATCCCAATTAGCTATCTTATTTAAAGAATTTCCAAACAAGGCTAAATGGTGGCTAGATATGGAAAAGATCACAAACAAACAATTTAATAGAGATAGAAACTTATCTAATTTTAATGATTTTATTACTAATCAACAAGACTGGGTTTTTGACCAGCAAGGCTATTTTTGTCAAACAAAAGAGGGAGATTGTACTGAATGAAACCGCAACAACACGCTGAACAAGCTGCAATCATATTAAAAGATAGAGCAGACAAGCTAGGAGATTATAAGCCACTTTATAACAACATAGCTGCAAGAGTGAATCTAAGCCTGGGCAATAAACTTGCCCCTGGTAAAAAGATAACTGCTGCCGATATAACAAAAATATTAGTGGAGATGAAACTAGCTCGTATCGATTGCGGGAAGCCAGATAGCGATCACATATGGGATGCTGCAAACTATTTATTTCTATTCGGAGGATTGACAGATGAAAAGTGATGACAGTATAATTTCTTTAAAGCAAGATCATGTAGCTAAGTTTAGCGCACAACTTAGCAATAATGATAAACCTTTTATTAAAGAAAATAACTTAGATAACTTAGCTAAGTTAAAGAACTTAGCTAAGATAAAGAACTTAGCTAAGATGACTGTAAAGAAATCCAACCAATATTACGTTGCCGCAGTCGAGCGAAGTGCAAAGTTTCCTATTGATGAATTACAAAGACGAGTTCTTAAAAAGTTAAGGCCACGTTATTCAGTTGATGCTTATAAAGATTTACTTGCTAACCTCGATCACATATCTGGATTTGATCGTTTAGAGTGGTTAAACATGATGGATTACAAACTAAGAAATGAGCGCAAGTAATGGATATAGCTCAGTTAAACGAGCTATTCTTTGAAGCTGCCGAAACTGAGCGAAAGTTGCCGACTGCTTTTAGAAAACAGAAGATGGCTAGTTGGCCAGATTATGTGACTGAATGGTCTGGCTATGGTTACAGCACAACAGAAACAACCAGATTAAAAGCAAGTCCAGAACAGATTACTAGATTAGATCAAGCTATAGATTTAGCTTTAACTAAGATGGAAACAGAAGATAGAAGGCTTGTTTGGGCGGTAGCTCACTCGGCTGCATTTAGAGATCGTGGCGCTAAGTGGTCTAAAATAGCTAGGTTGTTAAGCTTACATGATCCAAGAATTGTAAAGCGCAGATATAAAGATGCTTTGGTTAGGTTGTATTACAAGTTATAAAAAGTTGCTAACTGCTTTTATAGTTTTGGCTTATTGTTGGATAGTAGCCAATTCATAAGCACAACAACTGGACCAGGAATATCTTTCTCTCCTGCTTCCCAACGTCTGACTGTTCTATCGGATGCGACTTTTAGTAAAGTCGCTAACTGCTTTTGTGAGAAGCCAAGCGTTTGTCTGGCTTCTCTAAATTCTGTTTTATTCATTTAGTTCCTCAAAAAAATATCCCCATCCAGTTTTACTAGAGCTATCTTTTATTTTAAATTTCTTTAAAGTCGCATTTATTATTTTTATAAACTCGTTATTAGTTTTAACAAAGCCATCTTTTATTAAATTATTTTTCATTGCAGTATCATGAACAACCTTTCTGAACTTAGGTGTCATCTCTCGCATTGTGTGCTTAACGTCATGATCCCAAAAATAAGCCAAGCCCATATAATTTCGAGTGCCAATAAGGCTAGTGTCTAAGTCCATTACAAGCCCATAAGAACCTCTATCATTCTCATTGTAACCTAAAGTTAATTGAAGATTGTAGGCAAGTGAATTATTTGTGTTTGCTAGTTTCATTTTTAATACTCCTAACCTATTGCTAAATTAATTTTGTCTATTTCATTAAGAGCTGTTTGACGTTCTTCTAATAGCTCTTGATCGTCTTTAGATGGATCAGTTATAAGCTCTAATTCATCAACACAATGTTGATAGTTACTTTGCATAATTTCTAAAGCATCTGTTACAACTTCTAATTGTTTCTCAGTAAATAAAAAAACTTTGCAACATCTGTTTACTAGTTCAATCATTTCTTCTTTTTTAAAGTTGCCACTCTCATACTGAAAGCCAAGATCTTCAAGAGAGCTTTGTAATTCCTCAAAGCTTAAATCTTTATGGTTTGCTATAGTCATAGTAGTTCCTTTCACAAGTGGGCATAATTGCCCATGGTTGAGCTTGTATAGCTCTCGTTAGGCAGTCGTTAAACTGCCCAACAAGAGTAACACAAATTATTTAGCTTTCTGCTTTATCCCAAACCTCAATAAATCTATTTAACCAATTTACTTGATAACTTGTTAAAGTTTCAATCATTAACATTTCACTTGCACTACCTATATGGATTCCTTTAAACTCTTTTTGTTGTTCTGTCCATTTTTGATATATGGTTACTAGCTCATCTATTCTATGATTATTACTCATTTTACATACTCCTATAAATTAAAGTTGTACTGCCAAGTCTAAACTCGTTGTAATCCATCTTTAGATCATAGGCATACTTATCAACGTCAATATAATTTTCTAAGTGTTTAGGAATATCGCCAAGACAACCATCATCAATAAACTCTTGAGCTAATTCTCTAAACGTCATGTCATAATATACTTCTATATCTAAGTCATTTGGCTCTATATCCTCGTTAAATGGCTCACTTGTAATATTATCTTTATATGAAATAATTAAATCTACTTTTTCGAAATCATCCCAAATATTTACAACCTTGTAATAAGCTTTAAGATTATATGAGCCAACTGCATCAAATAAAGCAGAGTTAATGACAGAGCCATCAATGAATTGAATCTCGTATTCTTCAACAAATTGACCATAAACATTACAGTTTTTATTATACTTAGTTTCATAATCTTCAAAGCTATCAAAGTAAAAGCCTTGTGCATCTAAGTCATAAGGTTGAGCATATAATGTTACTTGGTTTAAATCTTCTTTTAATTGCGCTTGTGTCATTATATCCACTCCTCAACTGATAGGTTTCTAGCTTTTACTACGTCATTAACTTCTAGTAGTTTTGCAAAGTATATTTTTGATTGATCTAGCTTACTCTCTGCAACCATTTGATTACCAAGGCTTACAAGATCACTATATAATCTTAGAACTTGCTCGTCTGTTGCATGGTTTTCGGATAGATACTCAACTTCAGACCAACAGAAACCATGTGATACGTCATAAAGTCCGTCTTTGTTTGGCTCTATTTTAGCTAAATCAAGCCAAGGGTTTTCTTCATCCTCGTAATAGTTTCGGCCTTCAGGATCTAACTTACGTTCAACTGTGTAGTAATGAATTATTGAATCATAAACTTCTTTAGTTACATAAGGAGAAAGCCAACCATTCCAAAAGTTGTTTTCTAATATATAGCCGATATAAATGTTATCCTCATCAAGTGAGAAATAAACTTGTTTTAATTGATCTTTCATAGCTTAACCTTTCCATAAGTGGGCATGATTGCCCTAGCTCTATAATATAGATATGTCTTTTAACGTCAAGCTATATATTTATTTAATCATTGCACTTGACTAAATGATCTGAAAAGTGGCATTGTTTGGTTATCATATAGTTATCCTTTGCCTAGCAGCTTGAAATATAGTTGCTAGGTTTTTTTATGAAAGCAGCTTATGGCAAAAGTTATTAAGATAAGAGTTACAAAGCCGCAAATGGAAAAGATTTGTGAGCGCATTGCAGAAGGTGAAAGCTTAACTAGGATCTGCAACAATACAAAGAGCTTGCCTTCATGGCGTACTGTTCTTAGATGGGTTCAAGAGAATGACGAAGCCCATACTTTATATAGAAGGGCTAGAGCTTTGCAATGTGAAGTAATGCGAGATCAGATACTTGACTTGGTTAAGTTAGCTCTACCAGATGATCCCAAGTTAGCAATGGCAGAAGTACAACGAAGGCGATTAGAGTGCGACCATATGGACAAGCATATTAGACAGATGCAACCATTGGGAGTGCGAGATAAAGCAGAAGATAAGCAAGCAACGAATAATGGGCAAGTCACGTTGTCTTGGGCTAATGGTAACCTAGAGATTGTGTAGGAAGTTAGTTCGCCTATAAGTATTGTATGACAGTAATCTCGCACACGAACCAACAGCAGTACAATAAAAGCCACTCGATCAACTGTGATCGTTGCGATATATAGGAATGGTTACGAGTTATATACTCGTATGATGCCTATTTTTGGGATTTTGCACCCCCTACACCCCCACAGATCGGGCGCACCTTTCTATATCTATTATATACTCTTAGGAGAGTGTCTTACACATGAACATTGAGATCCCTTATTCACCTAGACCACTTCAAGCAAAGCTCCACAACGAGCTTACTAAGAAGCGCTGGGGTGTGGTTGTATGCCATAGAAGGTTTGGCAAGACTGTCATGGCTATAAACCACTTGTTAAGGGCTGCTATACTGAATACGAGGAACAATCCGAGGTACGCTTATATAGCGCCAACTTATAGGCAGGCTAAGATGGTGGCCTGGTCTTATTTGAAAGAGTTTGCTTCTAAAGTGCCTATGGTTTCGTTCCATGAAACAGAGCTTAGATGTGACTTGCCTAATGGTGCAAGGATACAGTTGTTGGGTTCTGAGAATTTTGATTCTCTGAGGGGAATTTACCTTGATGGTTGTTGTATTGATGAGATGGCAGATGTGCCAGAGAGTTTATTTCCTACAGTTTTAAGACCAGCTTTATCTGATAGGAATACGAAAGATATACCTACGTTTGCTTTTTTTATTGGAACGCCAAGAGGGCATAACGCTTTCTTTGATTTATATGAAGCGGCTCAAGCGAGTGATGATTGGTTTACTGCGGTTTATAAGGCAAGTGAAACTGGCATTGTTGATGCTGAAGAACTAGCGGCTTCTAAGTCTATGATGAGTGTCGATCAATTTGACCAGGAGTTTGAATGTTCTTGGGTGGCTAATGTGCCTGGAGCTATTTTTGGAAAAGAGTTGCAAGCGGCTCAAGAAAGTGGGCGCATAGGAAATGTTCCCTATGATGAATCGCATAAGGTGGATACGTTTTGGGATCTTGGTATTGGTGATAGCACCGCTGTTTGGTTTACTCAGACTGTTGGTAGAGCCATTCACGTTATAGATTATTATGAAAATAGAAATGAAGGGTTGCCGCATTATGCGAAGGTACTTTCAAGTAAGGGTTATTTTTATGGTACTCACAACGCTCCGCATGACATTGAGGTTAGAGAGCTTGGTTCTGGCAAGTCGAGGAGAGAGGTCGCATACGATTTGGGCATTAACTTTAAGGTTGTTCCGAAATTGCCAGTTGAGGATGGTATCCATGCTGCGCAGCTTATTATATCTCGTTGTTGGTTTGACCAAGCAAACACCAAAGCAGGGTTAGAAGCGTTAAGGCAGTATCATAGAGCTTATAATGAGAGATTAAGGACTTTTAGAAATAGTCCAGTACATGATTGGGCTAGTCATGCAGCTGATGCTTTTAGGTATTTTGCAGTTGGTATTAAAGAAAATAGAGGGTTTGAGCGACCACCACAAGTTTTAGCCGATAGTAATTATAATCCATTAGGAGTTGCGATTTAATGAGTTTTTTATCACCAAGCGTTCCAGCACCGCCACCAGTTGAGCCACCACCACCCGCACCGCCTATGGATGTTGTGCCAGATAGTGTGGTTACGTCTGTTGATGAGGTGGAGAATAAAAGAAAAGATCGTAAACGAGTTAGTCGAAACAAAACTATTTTAACTGGTTCTCAAGGTTTGCTTACTGAAGCGCCTATAGAATATAAATCTTTGTTGGGATCAAATAAATAATGGCAGCAGAAACAAGCGATCCTGGTTCACCGACCACAGATACAGATCCTATGTTGGATCAAAACCTTTATGGCGATTTTACTAAGCAAAAAGGTAATGTTTCTAGGAATGAATCCCTTTATGGAGACTTTGCAGGTAGCACAGGCTTAACGCAACGTATGAACTCTACGATTACTGGTAATTCGCTTTTGGATCAATTTATACCTGGTGTTGGAGCGTTATCGTTAATGAATAAATATAGCGCTTCTCAATTACAACAAAGATTACAAAGAGGTGAAAGCCCAGTTTACGGAGATGGCGCTGTTAAAGGCACTCTTGGAGAAGGTTTGTTTGGGAAAGGTTCAACAGTTTATTCTGGTGAAAATCAGTTCAACCCTTTTGGCGATCCTACAGCTGGTGGTGATGGAAGTGATAATAGATCTAGTGGAAGGCCAGGCTCGGCAGTAAAGACAAGAGGTGTGTCAAACACAGTTTCAAATAGCACAAGAGTAACGCCAAATAGTGCGGTTCGTGGTGGCGCTCCGTCACTTGCACCAAAGTTATACGCAAGGAGTCGAGGTAAAAGTAGTGGAGTTAACACATCTTCACAAGGTTTATTAGGTTCAGCTCCAATTAAAAGAAAAACTTTATTAGGAAATTAATATGGCTGATGTATTAGCTAGTGAATTAATGAAACGATTTGGTTCGCTTGAAAACCAAAGGGCAACTTGGGAATCCCATTGGCAAGAGATCGGTGATTACGTTGTTCCAAGAAAAGCGGATATTAATAAGGTTAGATCCGCTGGTGATAAGCGAACTGAAAACATTTTTGATGGTACTGCTGGTCTTGCAGCGGAGTTATTAGCCGCTAGTTTGCATGGAATGTTAACTAATATGAGTACCAAATGGTTCTCGTTGCAGTTTCAGAATGATGAATACAACACAATAGATGAAGCGAGAGAGTGGATAGGTGATGTTGAGCGTGTTATGTATGGCGCTTTTTCCAGATCAAACTTTAATGAACAGATCCATGAGCTTTATCACGATTTAATTACCTTTGGTACAGCGGTTATGTTCGTTGAAGCTGATGATGAGTTTGATTTAAGCTTTTCAACTAGGCATATATCCGAATGTTACATAACTGAAAACGATAAAGGTAGGGTGGATACAGTTTTTCGTAAGTTTAAAATGCCATTAAGAGCCGCAGTTAATCGCTTTGGCGCTGAAAACATGACATCTAAGATACTAAAAAAGGAAAAAGAAAACCCATACGAGATGATGACCTTGCTTCATGCTGTTTATTCCAGAGATGAAAGGGATGTTACTAAAGTTGATGCAGAAAATAAACCAATAGCTTCTGTTTATTTAGACCCAGATGAAAAAACTGTGTTGTCAGAAGGTGGTTTTGATGAGTTTCCTTATTGTTCACCGAGGTTTTTAAAGGCAAGCTTTGAGATTGGTTATGGTAGATCCCCAGCTATGACAGCTCTTGCTGATATTAAAATGCTTAATAAAATGTCTGAGGTAACAATTAGGGCTGCCCAGAAACAAGTAGATCCTCCCTTACTTGTACCAGATGATGGCTTTATTCTCCCCATCAGAACTGTTCCAGGCGGCCTTAACTTTTATAGATCTGGAACTAGAGATCGACTAGAGCCATTAAATATTGGTGCGAATAATCCCATAGGTCTTGCTATGGAAGAACAACGTAGAAAGGCTATCCAATCGTCTTTTTACGTTGACCAATTAATTCTAGGTCAAGGTCCTCAAATGACAGCAACAGAGGTTGTTCAAAGAACTGAAGAAAAGATGAGATTGCTAGGGCCAGTATTAGGAAGGCTACAAGCTGAATTGTTACAGCCATTAATCACAAGATGTTACAATCTTTTATCAAGACAAGGTGCTTTTAAGCCAGCACCAGAACTAATAGAAGGTCAAGATTTTGATATAGAGTATGTATCGCCACTCGCTAAAGCTCAAAAAGCTGGTGATGTTCAGTCGGCATTACAGTTTATAGAGTTAACTCAGCCGCTTGCACAGATTGATCCTGGTGTAATGGATTACATAGACACAGATAATCTTGTTAAGCATCTTATAAACACTCTATCTGTTCCAGCAAAGGCGGTTAGAAGTCAGTCAGAAGTTTCAGAAATAAGAGAGCAAAGGCAAGCTCAACAAGAACAGCAAGCTCAATTAGATCAAGCGCAACAAGTGGCTGAATCAGCTGGTGCAGCAGCGCCAATGCTAAAGGCTACGCAATGACCTTAGAAGAATTAAGAGCCGCTTATAAATTAATTCTAAACACAAAAGATGGTCAAGCTATCTTAGCCGATTTAGAAGCCAGATATCATGTTAACGGATCTACTTTTTCAGTTGATCCATGCGAGACAGCCTACAGAGAAGGTCAGCGAACTGTAGTGTTATTTTTAAAATCAATGCTGAAAGAACAACTTAAAAGAGAGGATATGGTAGAAACATGAGTGAAGAAACACAGGTAGCGGATGCTCCAGTAGTAGAAGAAACTGGACAAGCAACGTCTGTTGAGCCAGTACAAAATGATTGGCGCTCAGAAATCCCAGAAGAAATTAGAGGTCATAAATCATTAGAGACAATACAAGACATTCCTAGTCTTGCTAAGAGTTATGTTAACGCACAATCAATGATTGGTGCAGATAAAGTTGCTATACCAGGCAAACACGCAACTGATGATGATTGGTCAGCTGTGTATGATAAGCTTGGTCGGCCAGCAAAAGCTGAAGAATATAATTTAGCATCATCAATCAAAGAAGGTCAGCAAGTAGACCAAGATATGATGGATTGGTTTGGTAATACAGCTCACAAAGCTGGGTTAACTCCTCGCCAAGCGCAAGTTTTAATGAGTGATTTTAATGAAATGAACAATAGTCGCTTTGGTTTGGATGAAAGTAAGGTCTTAGCTGAAGTGGAAAAGGGATCTTTAGAGCTGCAAAAAGAATATGGTGCGGCTTTTGAAGATAGAATGAAAGTTGGCAATGGTGTTTTATCTCAGTTTGGGCAACCAGACATAGCTGAAATACAGTTAGCTGATGGCAGAAGGTTAGGCGATCATCCAGAAGTCATTAAAATGATCGTTAATGTTGGACAATACATCACACAAAAGATTGGTGAAGATAGTTTAGAGGGCGTTAAAACTAGTGGTGCAATGGGTCTACAAGAAGTTCAAACAAAGTTAGCAGAATATACTGATCCTGGCACACCTTATTGGGATGCTAAACACCCCCAGCATAACTTTTATGTTGATGAAGCAATGAAATATAGGGAGATGTTAAATGGATGACGAACAAGAATTTAAGCTTGAAGTTCTAAGAATGGTTTTAGAAACTGGATCTGGTAGGATAATAGACAATCCTCTTGAACGAGCTGATAAGTATTTGCAATGGTGTAAACAAGGGGATAAGCCGAAAGGCGCTCTAAAAAAAGACACTAGCAAAGTAGTCGAGATAAGCGGTGGCCCTCGCAAAAAATAATCAAACTTACGTCTGGATTCTCCAGGTAGCGTTATCATTTTAACTTTTATAAGGAGCTTGTGTTATGAGTACACAAATTACAACAGCTTTTGTAAATCAGTTTAGTTCTAACGTACAGCTATTGTCGCAGCAAAAAGGTTCGCTGCTACGTGGTGCTGTTTCTGAAGAATCTGTAACTGGTGAGAAAGCATTTTTCGACCAAGTGGGCAGCAGCGCTGCTATCAAAAGAACTAGCAGACACGCTGATACAATGATCCAAGACACACCACACTCAAGACGTATGGTGACAATGGATACATACGAGTGGGCGGATCTGATAGACGATAGTGACAAGGTTCGTATGTTAATTGATCCTACATCAACTTATGCTCAAGCAGCCGCAGCTGCAATGGGTAGAGCTATGGATGATTCAATTATCTCAGCGGCTACTGGAACTTCAAAAACTGGCAGTAGTGGATCAGCAGACACAGACATGATTTCTGGCAATATTATTGCTCATGGATCTGCTGATTTAACAGTCGCAAAGCTTATCCAAGCAAAGAAAATCTTAGATGAGGGATCTGTTGATGCTTCTATCGCAAGATATATTGCTGTAGCTCCAGCGCAAGTTGAAGCTTTACTTGGTACAACCCAGGTAACATCAAGCGATTTTTCTAACATTAAAGCGCTTGTTCAAGGTGAAGTTGATACTTTTATGGGTTTCAAATTCATCATGTCTACAAGATTAGCTGTGGCTTCTAACATCAGAACTTGTTTTGCATGGGCTGAAGATGGAGTCAAATTAGCTGTTGGAAAAGATGTTATGGCGAAGATTGATGAGCGTGCAGATAAGTCTTATGCAACTCAAGTCTTTTATTGTTCAACCTTTGGTTCGACACGAATGGAAGAAGCTAAAGTGGTTTCTGTCCTTTGTGATGAATCAGCTTAATAGGGAGTATTTGATATGACTACAAAAAACTCAACGCTCATAGCGAACTATGAAGCTTCTCCAATCGTAATGAATGATGCCGCATTATTAAGTGGTTCAGTTCGTATTGCTCAAGGCAACGTGGCTTTGGCAGCTGGTGATACTGGTAATGCAGATATTGTTATGCTTGCACCAATCCCAAGCCAAGCTGTTGTGACTTCAATCCAAGTTGGATCTGATGCACTAGGCGGCAGCTGTACTTATGATATTGGTATATACACAAGTGCTGGTGCAGTTAAGGACATTGACATCTTTGCCACTTCTGTTGCGGATGGAGCTGCTATTGCAGAACTACGTTACGAAGCTCTAGGTTT
>Ga0302121_10000520_pt1 | contig 20505 bp, 16 predicted proteins | sample CB21_surface_MG_FD_203120 | JGI IMG/M metagenome (GOLD analysis project Ga0302121, IMG submission 203120) | Marine microbial communities from Western Arctic Ocean, Canada - CB21_surface | ecosystem: Environmental > Aquatic > Marine > Oceanic | place: Canada: Western Arctic Ocean | collected... | reverse complement strand
TGGTGGTGGTTCGGGAGGCGTGCGCGCAGCCCGTGTTGCGGCTGCCGATACTGGCGCAAAAGTGGGTATGGCTGAGGAAAGTCGCTACGGTGGCACGTGTGTGATCCGTGGCTGTGTGCCAAAAAAACTTATGGTCTTTGCCTCCAGTTATGCGCCAGCGATGAAGCAAGCGGCTGCTTATGGGTGGGATGTTCAGAGCGGGGACTTCGACTGGCCAGCTTTTCGTATCAATTTGGAAGGTGAGCTAGACCGTCTAGAGGGCATTTATCGTAATCTCCTTAAAAACTCTGGCGTTGAAACCTATGATTTTCGTGCGACGGTAACGGGCCCAAATACGGTCCGTTTGTCAGATGGCCGTAAATTTTCGGCAAGAACGATTTTGGTTGCTACTGGTGGCTGGCCTTCTGTGCCTCAAGTTCCAGGCGCGGAGCATACTATAACCTCGAATGAGATTTTCCATCTTGCAACACTGCCCAAGCGCATATTGATTGTGGGAGGTGGTTACATAGCTTGTGAATTTGCCGGCATTCTTAATGGTCTCGGTGCTGACGCCCATCTTTGGTATCGCGGCACGAAAGTTTTGCGTGGTTTTGATGAGGAAGCGCGTGATGTGATTTCGCAAGGTATGCAGGAGCGTGGTGTTACGATTGTGACTGAAACCAACATTGCTCAGATTAATAAATCTGAGGGCGGCTTGCAGGTAACGGACACGCAGGGTGCCGTCCATGATTTTGATCTGGTGATGTACGCTACTGGCCGCGCGCCCAATAGTGCGGGGCTTGGTCTTGAAGCACTGGGCGTGGGTCTGGATCCGGTCGGCGCAGTGGAGGTAGATGTATATTCCCAAACAGCAGTTCCGTCGATCTATGCGATTGGCGACGTGACTGACCGAGTGAACCTCACCCCCGTAGCCATTCGTGAAGGTATGGCTTTTATTGAGACTGCGTTAAAAGGTAACCCAACTCGGGTGGATCACGCATTGATACCCTCGGCGGTTTTCACTCAGCCAGAATATGGTACGGTTGGGTTAAGTGAAGAGGATGCTCGGGCGGAAGAGGCGATCGAAGTCTATGCGACCTCTTTTCGTCCGATGAACACCTCTTTCATTAATGATCCGCATCGAGTTTTGATGAAATTGGTGGTGAGCCAGGCAACCCGTAAAGTATTGGGCTGTCATATAGTCGCGGATGGAGCTGGTGAAATGATCCAAATGGCTGGCATTGCAGTAAAAATGGGGGCTACAAAAGAAGATTTTGATAGGGTTTGCGCTGTGCACCCAACAATGTCAGAAGAACTGGTAACTATGAAATCTCCCGTGCGTACCGCTTGAATATTTTGATGCGGACCACAGGTATGATAGACACGCAGAATGATTGTGAAGGGAAAATGCTGAATGGCGGATAATAATGGTGGTCCTTGGGGTGGCGGCGGAAGCGGCGGCAATAAGGGCAATAACAATGGGAATGGCGGCAATGACCGCAAACCAGACGGGCCACAAATCCCGGAAATAGATGAGCTGATGCGCAAAGGCCAAGAGCAATTGCGCGTATTGATGGGCGGTAAAGGCAGCGGTGGAGGTGGTACCTCTGGCGATGGCGGCGCTGGAGTTCCCCGCAGTACGTTTCTATTTGCAGGTCTTGCAGCCGTAGCCATGTGGCTTTTTGCATCGTTTTATACGGTCAAACCGGAGGAACAGTCGGTTGAACTGTTTCTGGGGGAATTCAGTAAAATTGGTACTAATGGCTTGAACTTTGCACCGTGGCCACTTGTAACTTATGAAAAATTCAACGTCACCACAAACCGTACTGAGTCCCTGGGCATTAATGGAAGCCGTGACAGTGGTTTAGGATTGATGCTGACTACTGATGAAAACATTGTCGATATTGATTTCCAGGTAGTATGGAACATTAAAAACGCTAGTGATTTTTTGTTTAGTCTTAAGGAGCCTGAGCTCTCTGTTCGTGCCATCTCCGAGGCGGCTATGCGTGAGGTAATTGCACAATCTGAGTTGGCTCCGATCTTAAACCGTGATCGAGCGTCCATTGAGGCTAATGTTCGTCAGCTAATTCAGAAAACGCTTGATGAGCGTAAAACTGGTATCTCTGTACTGCGGGTCAACTTTAACAAAGTGGATCCTCCAAGCCGGCAGGTAGTTGTTACTGCCGTTGATGGATCTCAAAAGCGTGTTTCGGTAATCGATGCTTTTCGTGATGTTCAAGCTGCGGAGCAAGAGCGTGACCAACGTGAACGCCAAGCGGACGCCTACGCAAACCAACGGTTGGCTCAAGCTCGTGGTGCCGGGGCGCAGATTTTAGAAGCTGCAGAAGGCTACCGTGCGACAGTCGTAAACGCGGCTTTGGGTGAGGCAAGCCGTTTCTCAGCGGTATTAAAAGAATACACTGTTGCACCAGAGGTGACACGCCGTCGGCTCTACATTGAAACCTTGGAAAAGGTTTTGGGTAACGTGGATAAGATTATAATGGATAACGGAGAAGGAGGTGCCGGTGTCGTCCCGTACTTGTCTCTCAACGAATTGCGCAAAAACTCACAGGGAGGGTCTAACTAATGTCGATGAAATCTCGTATTGCAGTGATCTTCGCCGTGGCAATAACGGTTGTGGGTTTGATGTCTTTGTTTATCGTGGACGAGCGTGAAAAAGTTCTGGTACTTCGGTTTGGTCAGATAAAACAGGTTAAAACGGACCCTGGGTTGGGTTTTAAATTTCCTTGGTTGGATCAAGTTGTTCGGTTTGAGGATCGAATTTTACAATTGGAGACCCCACTTATAGAAGTTACACCGGCCGATGACCGTCGTCTCGAGGTGGATGCTTTTGTAATGTACCGCATCGCGGATATTGTGCAGTTTCGGCAAGCTTTGGGTGCCGGCGGCGAACGTGAAGCTAGCATTCAACTGAATGACATATTGGACGGTCAAATTCGGGCAGTTTTGGGCGCGGATGGGGTAACGTCTAATGCCATCCTTTCGCCAGAACGAGCTAATCTGATGGAAAGTATCCGTGTGGCAACACAAGTTCGTGCTGCAGACCTTGGACTTTCGGTAGTCGACGTAAGGCTGCGTCAAACAAACCTACCCGAGCAAAACTTTGATGCTACTTTGCAGCGGATGATTGCTGAAAGAGAACGTGAAGCAACCGATGAGAGGGCACGTGGTCGGGAAGCTGCCCAACGTGTTACTGCTGTTGCCGACCGAACCTATGAAGAATTGTTATCAGAGGCGCGGAAAGATGGGTTGATAATTGAAGGTGAAGCTGACGCTGAAAGAACAAAGATTTTGGCAAAGGCTTTTGGCGCTGATCCAGAGTTTTTCGATTTCTACCGGTCTTTGCGAGCCTATGAGACTTCAATAACGGCTGAAAATTCAACTTTAGTGATACCACCGGATCACGAGTTTTTGACTTATCTTCAGTCTTCCTCGCCACGCGTGGCTAAGTGATCCAAAATCTATTATTCGGCCTTGCGGCTGTAATGATTGCTGAGGGGCTAGTATATTTACTGGCCCCTCATGCTATTGAGGAAGTGCTTAAGGCGTTGAAGTCTTTTTCAATTTCCGTACGTCGAAAGTTGGGAGCTTTGTTGCTGTTGGCTGGGCTTATTCTATTACTTTTGGTGACTTAATCTGAGCTTTGCTTCTACATATTCTGCTCACGTTTTGCTGAGCGTTTGTAACGTGCCATTGAGTTGAAAACCTGGTGAGCTATATCTATCTTAACATGATGAAAATGGCTTTATCTGCTCGCTGCAGGGGGCCTTAAAGGAGATAACGATGAAATCTGTTGCTATGCGCGCACCCAATACATTCAGCCAGATGCGGTTGGCTTGGATCTTGACTGGCGCCACACTTCTTTTAATGCTGCAAGTGGTGCAGACGTCAGCTCAAATGATGCCGAATACTTTTGCAGATCTTGCAGAAGATATTAGCCCCTCAGTGGTGAACATTACGACTACAACCGTCATTGCAGGTCGCGCGGAGCAAGTACCGCGTGGGATTGTGCCCAAGGGTTCGCCTTTTGAAGACTTCTTCAAAGAGTTTGAAGATCGCCGGCGTGGCGGCGGAAAAGGGGGGGCAAGGCGATCATCTGCTTTAGGATCAGGGTTTGTGATTTCAGCGGATGGTTTCATTGTAACAAACAATCATGTCATCGATGGCGCAGATGAAATTGAAATCGAGTTTTTCTCTAGTGAAACATTAACCGCTAAAGTAATTGGCACGGATAAGAACACGGACATTGCAGTGTTGAAGGTTGAGTCCGACGTGCCGTTGCCATTTGTGAGCTTTGGCGACAGTGACACTGCCCGTGTCGGTGATTGGGTCGTTGCGATGGGCAATCCCTTAGGGCAGGGTTTTTCAGTCTCAGCTGGGATTGTATCAGCGCGCAATCGGGCTTTGGCAGGAATTTATGACGATTATATCCAAACTGACGCCGCAATAAATCGAGGCAACTCAGGTGGGCCGTTGTTTAATCTGAGTGGTAAAGTTGTGGGTGTGAATACTGCTATTTTATCTCCTAACGGTGGGTCCATTGGTATCGGCTTTTCCATGGCATCAAATGTGGTGAGCCGAGTTGTGGACCAACTTACTGAGTTTGGTGAAATTCGCCGTGGTTGGCTGGGTGTGCGCATTCAGGATGTGGATGAAGATATCGCCGAAAGTATTGAAGGTTTGGACCGCGTCGCTGGGGCGGTCGTAACAGGTGTGCCCGACGGTCCAGCCAATGATGCTGGTATGCTGCAAAGCGACGTAATTATAATATTTGATGGTCATGAAGTTGAGGATGTGCGCGATTTGGTCCAAACGGTGGGTAACACGGAAGTGGGCAAGGCGGTTGATGTGGTCGTGGTGCGTGACGGTGAGAAGGTAACTCTTAGCGTCACTCTAGGCCTGCGTGACGATGAGAAATTGGCTAGTACAGGGGATGCACCTGCGACAGAGGATGCGCCGAAGGACTTTGAACAGTTTGGGATAACCTTATCCAACTTGACCGATGAGATTCGTGAGGGCCTTGGCCTGCAAGCGGATGCTGAAGGTTTAGTGGTTGTGGGTGTGCTCGAAACTTCAGAGGCGTTTAAAAAGGGCCTAAGGTCTGGAGATTTGATTACTGAGGCGGGGCAAGAAAAGATTACGTCAATCTCTGAATTTGAGGCGCAGGTTGCCGCCACAATCGATGGCGGCCGCAAGACCATGCTTTTACTTGTACGGCGTGACAACGACCCGCGGTTTTTGGCTTTGCCAGTTCAAGAATAGTGCACGACCAAATGGCAAAAAAGGTGGCCGTTGAGCCACCTTTTTTGTTTAAGGTGTCCTTTATCCTACAAGAACATTCTATGTAATTTAGGGCTGCTCTGTGGCGCTACTTGCCTGTGGAAGTAATAATTCGTCCAGCATGAAAGAGATATCCTCCACATGCTCAGCGATTACATGACAAACAGCGCCCTCACGCTGAATGCGCCCCGTGACGCGCAGCATGCGCCCAGAAATCACTGCCCTGCGGTATGTTTCATAAAGTTTGCGCCACACAATCACGTTGCAAACTCCAGTTTCATCCTCAAGTGTGATGAAGATCACCCCATTTGCAGTTCCGGGTCTTTGTCGTACTAATACTAAGCCTGCCACTGCAACACGCGCGCCGTTGGGTGGGAGGTCTAGCATTGCGTGGGGTAGGGCCGCCGGTGGAACGGGCCAAGTTTTAGGCGCACTTAAATTCATGGAACAAAGATAGAACATTTATATGATACGGCAAGCAGAATTATAACTTTCTGAATGGGGCTGGAAATTTTTGAATTAAATGATAACTGAGAGATGAAACATTCTAGCGAGATAAATGAAATGGCCAAAATTACATACATTGAACATAGCGGTGCAGAACATGTGGTGGAGGTGGCTAATGGGCTCACGGTCATGGAAGGTGCACGTGACAACAACGTTCCAGGCATTGAAGCTGATTGTGGCGGCGCATGCGCTTGCTCCACCTGCCATGTCTATGTGGATAGCGCTTGGACAGATAAATTACCAGCCATGGATGGCATGGAAGAAGACATGCTCGATTTCGCATTCGAACCCAAGCCTGGCCAGTCCCGGCTTACCTGCCAGGTACGTGTTTCAGACGCTTTGGATGGTTTGGTTGTTCGGATGCCTGAGCGTCAAATCTAAAGAGACTTAACTGCGTATCTGTCGATACCCTGTTGAACTTCAAAAGTGGACCCGGATGATCCGTTGCCCAAGCGAAACCTGTTGCTGTTTACAGTGCGCGCCAGCCGATATCACGACGGCAAAAGCCTTCTGTCCAATCAATTTGATCGACCATGTAATAGGCTTGGGCCTGTGCGTTGGCTAAAGTGCTAGCCCTTGCTGTGACATTCAAAACCCGTCCGCCTTGCGCAGTGATGCCCGCGTCTGATTCGGCGGTGCCAGCATGAAAGCACATGGCAGATGAAGTGGCAGGTAGGGCGTCTAGCCCACGGATGACACTGCCCTTGGCATAGGGCCCCGGATAGCCATCGGCGGCGATGACAACTGTCAAAGCGTAATCTGCAGCCCAGTTTACTTGCACTCCAGCCAGCCGCTCTTCGGCGCAAGCTAGCATTAGGTCAAGTGCTTGTGCCCCAAGCCGCATCATCAAAACCTGACATTCAGGGTCGCCAAATCGGGCATTGTATTCCACCAAACGTGGCACGCCGTCTTTGATCATCAGGCCTGCATAGAGCACACCCTGATAAGGGGTGCCGCGCTTTGCCATTTCAGCCATGGTGGGTTTGATTATCTCATTCATTGCCTTTTCAGCAATCGCATCGGTCAAAACTGCCGCTGGGCTATAAGCGCCCATGCCGCCTGTGTTGGGGCCGGTATCCCCTTCGCCCACGCGTTTGTGGTCTTGTGCTGTGCCGACTGCTAAAACATCTGTGCCATCACATAGAATAAAATAGGAGGCTTCTTCCCCGTCCATAAACTCTTCTATCACCACTTCGGCACCTGCGCCGCCGAACTCACCACCAAACATATTGTCAAGTGCGTCCAGAGCTTCTTTCAGGGTCATGGCGACGATAACTCCTTTGCCGGCGGCTAAGCCATCTGCCTTGACTACAATCGGTGCGCCAGTTTGGTGCACATAATCTTTGGCGCTTTGAATATCTATAAAATGGCCATAGTTTGCTGTGGGGGCGCCTGCGGCATCACAGATGGATTTAGTAAAAAACTTGGAGGCTTCGAGTTGCGCTGCCGCTTGGCTTGGGCCAAAGCATAATACGTCAGAAGCGCGTAACAAATCTGCAACCCCTGCGGCTAGCGGCGCTTCTGGGCCAATAATCACGAAATCAATTGCATTGATGTGCACAAACTCCAGCACTGCGGTACCGTCTAAAATGTCTAATGAAATGCAGTCTGCTATCTTGGCAATGCCCGCATTTCCCGGCGCTACGAACAATCGATCACATTTTGGATTTTGGTTCACGGCCCAAGCCAAAGAATGCTCGCGGCCACCGCTACCCAATATTAAGATATTCATTACGCGCACTCCCCTTGGCCTTTGCTCATGGGCGTTCTAAGCTGCATCAACTCTGGTCACAAGGTGCACAATGTCTGATCTAATTGATGATCCCCGCGCAGGCGAGAACGCTCCGGAATTTACGGTTTCGGAAATTTCTGGGGCGGTAAAGCGCTCTCTGGAATCAGAGTTTGGCCGCATCCGAGTTAAGGGTGAGGTTGGTCGGGTTATTCTTGCACGCTCAGGGCATATGTATTTTGACGTCAAAGATGATCGAAATTCACTGGCGTGTACAACCTGGAAAGGCCAAGTCTCAAAGCTCTCCGTGCTTCCTGAAGAAGGCATGGGGGTTGTATTAACTGGAAAAATGACTGCTTTTGGTGGGCAGTCAAAGTATAATCTCAACGTGGATGACGTGGCGGTGGCTGGGATAGGCGCCTTAATGGCTATGCTTGAAAAACGCAAATTAGCTTTGGCGGCAGAGGGACTATTTGACCCAGAACGCCGACAGGCTTTGCCTTTTTTACCTGAGGTTATTGGGGTTGTGACGTCACCTACGGGTGCAGTTATTCGCGATATTTTGCACCGATTGCGCGATCGGTTCCCGCGCAAGGTGTTGGTCTGGCCTGTGGCAGTACAGGGGCCAAAATGTGCGTCAGAGGTGGCCCGGGCCATTGCAGGTTTTAATATACTGACAACGGGTGGAGCCTTACCGCGGCCAGATTTAATCATCGTGGCCCGTGGTGGTGGTTCTATCGAGGACCTTTGGGGTTTTAACGAGGAAATTGTGGCCCGTGCGGCAGCGGCATCGGATATTCCGCTGATATCTGCAGTTGGCCATGAAACTGATACCACTTTGATTGATTTTGTTTCAGATCAACGCGCCCCGACACCCACTGCCGCGGCTGAGCTAGCAGTGCCTGTGCGGCTGGATCTTTTAGCTGAAACTAATTCGATGGGCGCCCGATCGGCGCAGGCTTTGGCCAATATCATGACGCGGCGTAAGCAGCGGCTTGCCGATTTGTCCCGCGCTTTGCCGCGGTTGGAAGCTTTGACTATGCATGCTCAGCAAAGACTGGATGTTTGGGAGGGACGGCTGCCCTTGGCCTTGCGCAGCTTGGTGCAACGCCAATACTTACGGTTGGGGACCGCAGCCGTACAGATTAAACCCTCGGCGCTACTCCGTGTGTTGGCCCACGAAACCCGACAGCTGCAGGCCCTGGGCAATCGCCTGCCACCAGCGTTGGGCCGCCGAACGATTGCTGGCCGTCAAATGTTGAACGCTTCTGCTGCACGGTTACGGCCTGCGCCTTTGGCCGAACGTAGTCAAAGACTGCGCAAGGATTTAGATGATCTCAATTTTCGATTGACGCAAAATTTTGCACGTCAAATTTCAGAGCAGCAACAGCGATTACAGGCAACCGATCGATTGCGCGAAACCTTAGGATATCGCGAAACCCTGCGCCGTGGTTATGCAGTTGTAAGATCTGGTAAGGTTTTGATTACAGATGTGACAGCTGCTAAATCAGCCAAATCTCTTGAGATTGAATTTTCTGATGGCCGTTTTCCCATGGTCCAAGGAAGCCTGATTAGCAGTGCTAAAGCATCAAAACAAAATCCGCCTGAACAGGGCCAATTGCTCTGAAGTTGTTCTGATGAGCTGCAGTCTGGCATTAGAGAAACGCATCTGAAGCAAGTGGTGTCGTATTTCGGCCTATTTCACGGTGTTGATGCAGGTTAAATTACCTCCAATGAGTTGAGGAAATGATCATGGGTAAAGAAGCATCAAAAGGCGTTTGGAAATCTGGTTCTGGGCGTGGCCGTGTGCGACCGAAAGGCCGTCAGGTTGAAGACGTAGCTTGGTCTCAGGTTCAAAGCCTGCTCGGTGATCAGCCACGTCGGCGAGATCTGCTGATCGAATTTTTGCACCTGATCCAGGATGCTTATGGTCATATTTCGGCGGTTCACATGCGGGCTTTGGCAGAGGAAATGCGTCTCAGCCAAGCCGAAATCTACGAAGTTGCAACGTTCTACGCACATTTTGATGTGGTAAAAGAAGATGAGACCCCTCCACCTGCTCTGACGGTGCGAGTTTGTGATAGTCTGTCATGTGAATTGGCCGGGGCTGCAGACTTGCAGAAGGCTTTGGAAACTGGCTTAGACCGGGCGCAAGTGCGGGTTGTACGAGCGCCCTGCATGGGCCGCTGCGATACGGCGCCTGTGCTTGAGCTAGGGCATTTTCATATTGACCATGCCACCCCCGAGAAAGTTTTGGCCGCAATCGGGGCTGGTCACACTCATGCAGATATCCCTGACTATGAGGGATTGGCCGCTTATCAAAATTTGGGTGGCTACGCGCGCCTATTGGAGCTGCGCGCAGAGGGTGATTGGGAAGTGGTTCAAGCTCAAATCAAAGCGAGTGGTTTGCGTGGCCTTGGAGGTGCCGGTTTCCCGTCTGGCACTAAATGGGGATTTGTACGTGGTAACGAGGGTCCACGCTATTTGGCTGTGAACGGGGATGAGGGCGAACCAGGCACCTTTAAGGACCGTTACTACCTAGAGCGGACACCTCACTTGTTTTTGGAAGGCATGTTGATTGCCGCTTGGGCGGTTGAGGCTGAAACCTGTTTTATTTACATGCGTGATGAATATCCTGCAGTGCTGCAAATACTTGAGGCCGAGATTGAGGCATTGGAGGCTGGGGGTCTGGTGGCTAAGGGGTACATTGATCTGCGCCGTGGCGCGGGTGCTTACATCTGCGGTGAAGAAAGTGCGATGATCGAAAGTATTGAGGGCAAGCGTGGTTTGCCACGGCATCGCCCACCATTCGTGGCAGCGGTGGGGATACATAATCGCCCTACTTTGGTGCATAACGTGGAAACCTTGCTGTGGGTGGCGCGGATTGTGCGTGAGGGGCCGGAATGTTTGAACGCGGTTGAACATAATGGCCGTCGCGGACTGCGCAGTTATTCGGTATCTGGCCGGGTAAAAAATCCAGGTGTTTTTCTTTTGCCATCCGGATCAACAATCACTGATATAATTGCGGCTTGTGGTGGAATGCTGGAGGGTCATCGCTTCAAAGCCTATCAGCCCGGTGGCCCGTCATCAGGCCTGTTGCCTGCGTCTATTCATGATGTGCCGTTGGACTTTGATACTCTCCAACCCTTGGGTACCTTTATCGGTTCTGCGGCGGTTGTGGTGCTGTCAGAGCAAGATAGCGCCCGCGGCGCGGCCTTGAATATGGTGCGGTTCTTTGAAGATGAGAGTTGTGGTCAATGCACCCCATGCAGGGTCGGCTGCGAAAAAGCAGTGAAGCTGATGGGCGCCAAATCCTGGGATCAATCGCTTTTGACTGAACTTACCAGTGCCATGACCGACACCTCGATCTGTGGCCTTGGGCAGGCGGCGCCAAATCCGATCAAATCTGTGATCAAACACTTCCCTGAAGAGATCTAAAATGGGATTATCCGCCTTAGTGTAGCTACTTGATGGGAATTTCATAAAAGAGCGCTTCTAAACCCATACGCCATTGGCATTGCTCAATGGTCTGATTACATTCAGCCCAACGACAGCGTGCATGCACTTAGGGTGTGTGTGATAAATACAAGGCTATGGAGCACTTCGATGTCCTTTTTCAGAAAACTGAAATCTAAGCTTTTTAAATCTTCAGCGCAGCTGGAAGAGGGTCTAGATACGATTGTGCGAGGGGATGTTGCTCCAGAGGATATAGCCGAAGATGAAACGCCGATTGTAGAAGTCCCTCAAGCCGTCGTTCAACTTAAGATTAAACCTGAGCTACTGGTTGAGCCCCCAGACGACGACGAACCTTTAGTCAAAGCTATCGCGGTTATTGAAGCGCCCGAGGCGCCAAAAGTGGTGTTTGAGCCATTGGAAATTGACACGACACCGATCAACCCGCTGCCTGAAAAGTCTGGCGTGTTTGGGCGTACGCCGCGCCGGGTGATGGATGACGATATGTTGGAGCAGCTAGAAGAACTGTTGATCTCCTCCGATATGGGTGTGGATACCGCGGTGCGGATCACGGCGAATTTGGCTGAGGGCCGGTTTGGCAAGAAATTGTCAACCTCTGAGATCAAAACCGCATTGGCGAAAGAAATCGCCCGGGTCATGGAGCCTGTTGCGCGGCCGCTACCAATATACAATAAGAAGCCACAGGTCATTTTGGTGATTGGGGTGAACGGCTCCGGCAAAACCACCACGATTGGAAAGCTTGCGAGTCAGTTTAAACAGGCGGGCAAGTCAGTTGTGATTGCGGCCGGCGATACGTTTCGGGCCGCCGCCGTGGGCCAACTGAAGGTTTGGGGTGAGCGTGCGGGCGTGCCGGTGATGACCGCACCGGAGGGGTCGGACCCTGCCAGCTTGGCTTTTGATGCGATGACACAGGCCGAAGCGGATGGCGCAGACCTCCTGATGATCGACACCGCCGGGCGTTTGCAAAACCGCACAGATTTGATGGAAGAGCTGTCTAAAATTATACGGGTAATCCGCAAGAAAGATCCGAGCGCGCCTCATAACACGATTTTGGTGCTAGACGCGACGACAGGACAAAATGCATTAAACCAAGTCGAAGCTTTTCAAAAGCTGGCCGATGTATCTGGTTTGATTATGACTAAATTGGACGGCACCGCTAAAGGCGGTGTACTGGTCTCGCTGGCAGATAAATTTGCACTGCCAATCCATGCAATTGGGGTCGGTGAACAGATTGACGATCTTGACGCCTTTGACCCCCAAGAATTTGCTAATGCCTTAACAGGGGCCTAGGGTTTTGACTGAGTGGATCTTGGCCGTTGAAGGTACCGAAATAGGCCGACATTTAGCTATGATTTTGGCACTTATTGCGGGGGTTTTTCATGCAGCTTTTGCAGCTATGCAAAAAGGACGTGTGGATCCTTGGGTGATGCGGGGGGCAATTGATGCGAGCTATGGATTGATTGCTTTGCCGGTGGCTCTTTTCATGGTGCCTTGGCCTGGTCCGCATCTTTGGCCAATTCTGGTAGGCGCGTGGGCCATTCACACCCTTTATAAAACACTCCAGGCAATGGCCTATACCCGGGGAGCCTACACGGTTGTTTATCCGATAGTGCGGGGGACGGGACCTCTGTTTACCGTGATTGGCGCCTTTTTTCTGTTTGGAGAGGTATTCACGATCGGGCAATGGATGGGGATGGGCGTATTGCTTGGTGGCATCTTCGGGTTGGCCGTGTACAATTTGCGCACTGTAACTCTGGAGCGTGAGACTTTGAAAATGGCCTTGGGCCTAGCTTTTTGCACGGGGTTATGTGTGGCGCTGTACACGACTTATGATGCTTACGGCATCCGTGCTGCGGCTGATCCCTTTACCTTTCTGGCTTGGTTTTTTGTAATCGACGGTTGGGCGATGCCAATCGTATCTTTGGTTTATGCAAGGCGTAAGGGGATTACTTTAAGAAGACAGGGTCTTTGGTGGCGGGGGCCCATAGGGGGGCTGCTGGCAGTTGCGTCTTTTGGTTCGATCCTGATGGCTACACGTTTGGATAAAGTGGGGGAGGCAGCGGTCTTGCGCGAAACATCTACGATTTTTGCCGCTTTGATTGGTTGGTTTTTTCTTAAAGAGACAGTGGGTCCGCGCAGGGTGGCATTGATGGCTTTGATTGCGCTGGGTGCCGTGATAGTTGAATTTTCAGGATAATAGGGACGATTGATTATGTCTGATGATAAGTTGCCAAAATGGGTGAAGCCGCTTCTGGAATTTGGGCCGGTAGTTGCCTTTTTCTTTGCCTATATGCGAATGAAAGAGGCAGTCTACACTATTGGTGGGAGTGACTATCAAGGCTTCATTGTTGTGACCGCCCTATTTGTGCCGCTGCTTTTAGTTTGCACTGCTATCCTTTGGAAGTTGACTGGTAAAATCTCCCCGATGCAGATTATGACAGTGATTTTGGTAACGGTTTTTGGTGGATTAACGGTTTGGCTGAACGATGCACGCTTTATCAAGATGAAGCCAACGATCATATACCTGATCTTTGGAGGGCTTTTGGGGATTGGTTTGCTACGTGGACAATCTTATTTGAGAGTGGTGATGCAAGAAACCTTGCCGATGCAAGATATGGGCTGGATGATCCTAACGCGACGGGTGATGGTGTTTTTCTTTGGCTTGGCCTTGTTGAATGAGGTGATATGGCGCTGTTTTTCAACAGAAATTTGGGTTTATTTCAAGACCTTTGGGTTGACCGCGGCGTTGTTTGCATTCTTCATGATGCAGGGGACTTTACTCACTAAATATGGAATACAGAAAGCCAGTTGATTGAACAAATTGGTGGCGCAACTCTGTCTGTCTTCGTTAGATTGGCTTTAGCATTTTAGAGGCTGTTGGTTTCCACGGGAGATTGCAGGTCATGCCTAACTTTCAGAGTTGACCGTGCCTAATATGCGCTTTACTCACAAGGGGTGGCGATTTGTTACCGGATTGCGGGCCACTTTAAATAAGCTGCTAAAAAGGTTTGGGTAGATTTGTAGCACCCCACCTTTTACCGGTGGGTTTTTTTGTGCTACCAAGGAGGTTCAAATGACACGCGATAAACGTACGCTCGCGGTGCATGCCGGCACCCGTCGCTCACAATACTCTGAGATGTCAGAGGCTATTTTTATGACCCAAAGTTTTGTTTACGAAAGTGCTGAAGCTGCCGAATCTCGGTTTGAGCAGGCGGGGGAGGATGAGTTTATCTATGCTCGTTACGGCAACCCAACTGTACGCATGTTTGAAGAGCGGATAGCTTCTCTGGAAGGCGCAGAGGATGGTTTTGCCACGGCCAGCGGTATGGCGGCGGTGCATGGAGCTTTGGCCTCGATGACTCAGGCAGGCGATCATGTGGTCGCTGCGCGGGCATTGTTTACATCCTGCCTGTATGTGTTGGAAGATGTGTTGGTGCGGTTCGGTGTGCAGGTCACATTAGTTGATGGCTTGGACCTTGATGCTTGGGCACAGGCTATCACGCCAGACACGAAACTAGTATTTTTTGAAAGCATCTCGAATCCCACTTTAGAAGTAATTGATATTGCCGCAGTCGCAGGTTTGGCCCATGCAGCTGGTGCGTTAGTTGTGGTGGATAACGTTTTCTCAACTCCTGTTTATTCCAACGCGATCCCATTGGGCGCCGACGTGGTGATTTATTCAGCGACCAAACATATTGATGGCCAAGGCCGCGGTTTGGGTGGTGTGATTCTTGGCACAAAAGAGATTATTCGCTCGGTTGTTGAGCCCTTCATGAAGCACACCGGTGGTGCGATGAGCCCGTTTAATGCCTGGATGATGGTCAAAAGTCTTGAAACATTGGATCTACGTGTCCGCGCACAGGTGGCGACTGCAACAGAGCTGGCTGAAGTCCTCGAACGGCGAGAAGATTTACTGCAGGTGATCTATCCTGGCTTGAAAAGCCATCCACAATTTGACCTGACGCAGGCACAGATGGGTGCTGGTGGTACAGTTTTGGCTATCGATGTCGGCAGCAAAAAGCAAGCATTTTTGATGATGAACACACTTGAAATAATTCTTATTTCTAACAACTTGGGAGATTCAAAGTCAATTATTACGCACCCGGAAACCACAACCCATCAACGCCTTTCGCAAGATCAAAAGAATCTGCTGGGGATAACGCCTGGTCTCTTGCGGCTGTCAATTGGATTGGAAAGTGCGAAAGATCTCAATTTTGATCTGCAAGTTGCGTTGGACGTTGCGTTCGTTGACAAATAAAATCCAAAGATTACTTGAATTTGTATGCAATACGCTAAATCTCCAGAAAGATGTTGAAACTTGACCCGTTGATCCCGCATATTGTTGGGGAAGGCCCGCACCTGAGAGAAGGGGAAATTGCCGTGAATATTCGCTTTCCAAATATGGACGATACGCCCACGCTTTCCGAAGCTGAGGCCGCGACAGCATTGTTGCGGCGCTGGGTAGCTTCGGCGAGCACGCCCGAATTGAAGGATCTTGATCCAGTGAGGAAAGTTTTTTTTCCAGCTGGTATATCGCCTGAACTTAACCGCATATACCCTAATAATTTTGTGGCTGATGCTGACTATGTCCGCGGCCTGCCAGATCTCCAAAATGGTCCATCCTCACTGATCCGTGGCGCCAAAAAACGTATTCAGCATGTAGGCATTTCTAATTTTCGCCTGCCAATCCGCTTTCAAACGCGCGACAATGGGCCATTGCAGCTGGAAACCTCTGTTACGGGTTCTGTGTCACTTGATGCCGGTAAGAAAGGCATAAATATGTCGCGTATAATGCGCACTTTTTATCGCCATTCCGAGGAGACCTTTAGTTTTGGTGTGATTGAGCGTGCCTTGGATGATTACAAGGCGGATCTTGAGAGCTTTGATGCCAGAATCCAGATGCGCATGTCCTTTCCGATGAAGGTGCAAAGCCTGCGCAGCGGATTAAGTGGGTACCAATATTACGACATTGCACTTGAGTTGGCTGAAATTGATGGTCAGCGCCACAAGGTCATCCATCTTGATTACGTTTATTCTTCTACATGCCCGTGCTCGCTTGAACTGTCTGAACATGCGCGTGCCACCCGCGGACAGCTGGCGACGCCGCATTCACAACGATCAGTGGCGCGAATATCTTTGCTGGTTGCGCCAGGTGAGAATTGTTTGTGGTTTGAAGACGTAGTTGATTTTTGTCGGCGTGCTGTACCCACTGAGACCCAGGTTATGGTCAAACGTGAAGATGAGCAGGCATTTGCAGAGTTGAATGCCGCTAACCCAATCTTCGTGGAAGATGCGGCGCGGTTATTTTGCAAACAATTGCAATTAGACCTCCGGGTAAGTGATTTTAGGGTGATCGCGAGCCACCAAGAAAGCCTACATAGCCACGACGCAATCTCGGTTTTGACCGAAGGCCCGACCTTCGCACAAACCAGCCTTGATCCGCGTACCTTTGAAAGCCTGTTTCACATCGGCTGATTGCTTGACTTGACGCGCATTCAACGCCAACGCTTTCCCCATGTTTAATGTACGCCCAGTTTTCAATGTAGTCGGATTATTGGTAAGTGGTCTCGGCCTTACCATGCTGTTCCCGTTTGCCTTGGATCTCTCACGTGGAAACGGCCATTGGGGGGTGTTTCTGGAATCTGCACTCATTACAGTTCTGATTGGTGGCATGATGTATTTGGCAACGCGGCGTGAAGAGGCGCGGGGGTTGACGCTACAACAAACGTTTTTATTGACCACTGGCGTATGGGTGGCACTACCAATCTTTGGTGCCTTGCCATTCGTTTTGGGTGCGACAGATGCTAGCTATACAGATGCATTTTTTGAGGCGATGTCGGGCCTCACCACAACTGGGGCAACGGTATTCTCTGGCCTTGATTATCTGCCTGACGGTTTGCTGTTGTGGCGCTCGATTTTACAATGGCTGGGTGGTATTGGGATTATTATTGTGGCCATGGTGTTTTTACCAGAGTTACGCGTGGGTGGGATGCAGATTTTCCGATCTGAGGGATTTGATACTTTTGGAAAAATTTTGCCACGCGCAACAGAAATTGCATCACAAATTGCCTGGCTCTATGTGGGACTTACAGCAGCTTGTGCTGTGGTCTATATATCCTCTGGAATGCGCGCGTTTGATGCTGTTTTGCATTCTATGACGACAATCGCTACTGGCGGGTTTTCGTCTTATGATGCTTCTTTCGTTCGGTTTGGGCCTGCTACGGAATACGCGGGCGCTTTATTCATGTGTTTAGCAGCCTTGCCATTTGTGCGTTATGTGCAGTTGATTAACGGTCAGCCGACGTCTTTGTTTAAAGACACACAAATTCAGATGTTTTTCATAATCATAATTATGGCTGTTGGATTTTTGACGCTGGTGCTGTGGCAAGGCAGTGCTTTGAACGGTGAATTGGGATTTCGTAAAGCGCTGTTTAATATTATTTCGATCGTAACTGGGACAGGCTTCACCAGCGCAGATTACAGCAGTTGGGGCCCAGTCGCGGTGGTGGTATTTTTCTATGCGGGGTTGGTGGGTGGCTGCGCTGGGTCCACATCTTGCTCGGTGAAAGTGTTTCGTTATCAGCTCCTAGTGTCGGCAATCCACATGCAGTTACGCAAGATCAACAGCCCGCATGGGGTATTCAATCTGCGTTATCAGGGTCGGGTTGTGGGTCTGGATGTCATAAATTCGGTGATTTCATTTTTTGTGATATTTTTTGTGTCGCTTGGTGTCTCTGCCATGGCTTTAATCTTTACGGGGTTAGATATGCTTACAGCTTTTTCTGGTGCCGCGGCTGCTTTAGCAAATATTGGACCAGGCTTGGGTGAGGTGATCGGACCCTCAGGAAATTATGGTAGTCTCAATGATACAGCCAAATGGGTTTTGGCTATAACAATGTTACTTGGCAGGCTCGAGTTATTGGCTGTTTATACTTTATTTACGATTAGATTTTGGAGAAACTGATGCAAGAGACAAAGCCACTGGGCGCTCAAATTTCACATATGCTAAAAAGCAGAGGCGTTGATGTTATTTTTGGCATTCCTGGAGTGCATAACCAAGAGATGTATCGTGGTATAGAAGAGGCCGGTATCCGTCATATTTTGGCGCGACACGAGCAAGGCGCCGGTTTTATGGCGGATGGCTACTCGCGCGCTACCGGTAAACCTGGAGTTGCTTATGTGATTACTGGTCCAGGCGTTTGTAATATTATGACTCCCATGGGCCAAGCCTATTCTGATTCAGTGTCGGTACTGGTGCTATCCAGCTGCTTGGATGAGACCGCTGCCCGCCGTGGGCAGTTGCATCAAATGTTGGATCAGGAAGCTGCTGCACGCACCGTGTGTGATTGGTCGTATCAAGCGAACAGCGCTCAAGCGGCTTATGACCTCGTGGACCGCGCGCTAATAGAATTCAAAACTCAGCGCCCTCGTAGTAAACATATTCAGATCCCGATTGCGCTTTTAGAAGGCGAAGCTGTTCCAGCGCCTCATAAACTGGAAGCCCTCGCTAAGGCTGTTGGCGCCGCAAGCTTAGATATGAGCGGCCTGTCTGCCGCGTTGGCTGATGCTTCCCATCCGTTGTTTGTGATTGGAGGCGGTGCTGCAGATGCGGCTATCGCTCTGCGCGAAGTTTTGACTGGCTGTGGTGCAGCCTGTTTTGAGACCTTTGCCGGTCGTGGGATTATGCCTTGGGACTATCCACTCAACTTCGGTGCTGCTCTGGCGCGGCCTAGTTCATCGCAAGTCATGGCGCAAGCAGATTGTATTGTAGCCGTTGGCACTGAATTAGCTGAGGTTGATCTTTGGCGGAACCATATGGGTCATGACTGCCCTCTATATCGGATTGATATAGATCCTGAGTGTTTGAGTGACGAGCATCGTGCGGACGTGTTTATTCATGCTAAGGCCAAGGATGCCATGGCAAGCTTGCTGAAATGCTTTGTTGCTTCAGAATCTGATTGGCAGGTGGCTGCTGTTGCTCACCAACGAGATCTGTGGCGCGCTGAGAGCGAAGCTGAGCGTCCCGGGATTATTGCCATTGCAGATGCTTTGCGCACGGCGGTTCCTGAGGATACAATGATTTATTCTGACATGACACAATTTGCTTATGTGGCCAATGAGGTTTGGCCCATGGCTCGGCCAAAGCATTGGCATCATCCGTCGGGATTTGGAACTTTAGGCTATGCTTTACCGGCGGCTATTGGTGGTGCAACGGCTAGGCCAAATCAGTCGACTATGGCAATTGCTGGCGATTACGGCTTTCAATACAGTGTACAGGAGCTTGGGACGGCTGTTGAGCTGGGCCAAGCCTTGCCAATTATTCTTTGGGATAATGCCAAGCTGAAAGAGATTGAGGACAGTATGCGCAGCGCTCAAATAGCGCCTAATGCTGTGATTGCAAAAAACCCTGACTTTGTAAGTCTTGCAAAAGCCTATGGTGCCTATACCGCCGCACCTATAAATTTGACTGCGATGAAGCAAGCTGTGGCAGAAGCTTTTGCTGCAGATGGGCCAACCTTGATCTATATAACTCCTGATATCCTAGCGCAGTAGGATGGGATAATTGGGTGGCCCATACGCGAATATGTGGGTTTGGGCTCTAAAAGATTATTGGATATAAGAATGCAAGACTTATGAAGCTGGGCGTTGGGGAGTTGCGAGTTGATTTTGTCAGCGGTGCGATCGCTCATCGACTTCGCTTTGGTGGGGGGCGCGGACAGGCTCTGGCCAAAGCAATGGGATTACGCTCAGGCAAAACCCCGATGGTTGTCGACGCCACCGCTGGCTTGGGCCGTGACTCCTTTCTTTTGGCCTCGCTCGGTGCACAGGTGACTATGATAGAGCGATCGGAGAAAATGCATGGCTTGCTTGTGCAAGGTATGAAGCGCGCAGCTCAAGAGGGTGGCGAATTTCGTGAGATCATTGGCCGGATGACCCTGTTGAAGGGAGATGCTAAGGATCTGCTCCTTGGAATGTCGGCGGAAGTGATCCTGATAGATCCAATGCATCCCCCCCGCACCAATTCTGCATTGGTGAAACGAGAGCTACGTCAAGTGCGCGAGATCGTTGGAACCGATGAGGACGCCGCCGACTTGGTAAGGGTGGCACTCCAGAATGCGCTCAGCCGGGTGGTTTTGAAATGGCCAGCGAAGGCTGATCCGATCACAGGAATACAGCCATGCTCCCACCAAATAGTGGGAAAATCTACACGCTATGATGTTTTCATGCTGGGTTAATTTCCGCCATAATTATATCGAATAACATCAAAAGCCGGTCTCCCCTTCTGGTAATATGGCTCCAGAGACACGAAGTACCGCTGCGTAGCGTTTAACGCCGCAACCAATCAATAGGGTTTGACGATTTGCGTGCAATATGATGGATTGAGTGCACAAGTATCAAGTCAACTAGAGAGTATCACTATGGCATTCATTGTTATTTTAAAGTTCTTCCATTTTCTATCGCTGTTTCTCGCTGGTGGAGCAGGGGTTGCAAATGTCCTGATTGGCAAGGAGCAC
>Ga0302121_10000519_pt1 | contig 20557 bp, 18 predicted proteins | sample CB21_surface_MG_FD_203120 | JGI IMG/M metagenome (GOLD analysis project Ga0302121, IMG submission 203120) | Marine microbial communities from Western Arctic Ocean, Canada - CB21_surface | ecosystem: Environmental > Aquatic > Marine > Oceanic | place: Canada: Western Arctic Ocean | collected... | reverse complement strand
TAAAAAGATTAAACAAAAACATAGAATTAATAATGATATGTGGAATATGTTTGATTCTGAAATAAAACAAAGTGAACCATCCATCGAATGTATATATAGACAAAGTGGTGAGCGGGAATTTTGTGATTGCTGTAAATCAATACTTATTATTACAGATGAGGGGTTTTTAGCATGTAAAAATACTACTTGTGGAATAATTTATAAAGAAATAATTGACCAGAGTGCCGAGTGGAGATATTATGGAGCAGACGATAATAATAATAATGACCCTACCAGATGTGGCATGCCAATAAATCCTTTATTAAAAGAATCATCTTTTGGATGTAAAGTCTTATGTTTATCAAAATCATCTTATGAAATGAGAAAAATCCGTCGTTATGCAGACTGGCAATCAATGCCTTATAAAGAAAAATCTCAATATGAAGAATTTCAAAGAATAACAGTATTGGCACAAAATTCTGGAATTCCCAAAATGATAATTGACGATGCTGTTATATATCATAAAAAAATTTCCGAAGCAAAAACATTTCGAGGTATTAATCGTGATGGTATTATTGCAGCAACTATATATATCTCTTGTCGTATTAATAATTATCCAAGAACTGCTAAAGAAATAGCTACAATGTTTCATTTAGATAACAGTAGTGCAACTAAAGGATGTAAAAATGCTATTTCCATAATTAATGACATAGAGAAATCAATGAATAATACAGATAAAACATCATTTTGCAAAACAACACCAATATCTTTTATAGATAGATATTGTAGTAAATTAGGACTAAATGTCGAACTTACTATGGTATGCAAATTTATTGCGTCATTAATACAAAAAAACGATTTGTTTCCTGAAAATACACCTCATTCTATTGCAGCTGGAATTATATATTATGTTGCTCAAATGTGCAATTTAAATCTTTGTAAAAAAAATATAAATGTAGTTAGTGAAATTAGCGAAGTAACTATTAACAAATGTTATAAAAAATTGGACACCCTTAATTTAGAACTAATACCAACACCGATTCTTGATAAATATGCCAATAATTAATTAATTAATTACATCTTAAATAAAAATATTAAATATTAAATAAAAATATTAAATATTAAATAAAAATATTAAATATTAATATCTATATAATAATTAATGATTCCAAGTATTATTTTTATAATACCATATCGAAATAGACAATCTCATAAACAACACTTTGATATATATATGAAATATATATTAGAAGATTATGAGAAAAGTTGCTATGAAATATTTTTTATTCATCAACAAGATAACAAACCATTTAATCGGGGTGCTATGAAAAATATTGGATTTTTAGCTATGAAATCTAAATATCCAAATGATTATAAAAATATAATATTTATATTTAATGATATCGACACTATGCCAGCAACCAAAGATTTATTAAATTATAATACCAAACAAGGCACTGTAAAACATTTTTATGGATTTACACATGCTCTTGGGGGAATTTTTTCAATTACAGGAATTGATTTCGAAAAAACTGGTGGATTTCCGAATTTTTGGGGCTGGGGAGTCGAAGATAATTGTATGAATGATAGAGTTATCCAATCTGGATTAAAAATAGATAGAACGAATTTTTATAATATTAATGACCATAATATTATTCATATTTTTGATGGTACAACTAAATTAATGTCAAAACAAGAACCATGGAGATATAACAATAATGCCGATAATATGACAGATATTCAAAATCTAACTTATAAAATAGAAAATGACTATATTCATGTAACAAATTTTATCACTAAATTTGATTATACAAAAGATACTCTGTATAATAAGGATATACGTAAAAATATTAATAAAATATTGAAGGAACCAAACTATTCTCCTCATAATATCAACTTGGTTCGCATGAAATTTTAATCGATTGAAATTTGTTCTAAAAATTTAAATAATGTTATATATCTATTTTCTTTAACCACAGTATTTGTTTCTGCAGTGATTTTTTCTTTTCTATTTTGATGTAAATATTTTACTACTGTTATATAACCCCGACGAGCTGCATTATTTATAGCATTTGGTGTACACCCTTCCATTCTATTTTCATGCAAAAACTGAACAATATTTAAATGTCCATTTTTTGCGGCAGAATCCATTGCTACAACTGTACACCCTTCATTACGATTATTATGTAACCATTTAACAATATGAATACATCCGAATTTTGCAGCAGAATCCATCGCATCTGTTGTACATCCTTCGTTTCTATATTTATGCAACCACATTACAATATATAAATTACAGCGTTTAGAAGCCTTATCCATCGCGTTTGTTGTACAACCAACACGCGAATTGTTGTGTAAAAATTCTAGAACGGGTAAATAACCGTTTTCGGCTGCCTTATCCATCGCTGTTTTACTACATATATGTTTATTTTCATGAAACCATACAATTATTTCCAAAAATCCATTTTCTGCAGCCACATCCATTGCTTTAGAAATAGAAATATATTTAAAACATTTATGTTTCATTAGCCATTTGACAACATGAAGATGACCATTCTTGCACGCATTATACAGCGCTTTACGAGAACATCCATCAGTAATATTTTCATCTAACCATTCTATCATGGCCAAATTACCATTTAAAGCGGCAAAATCCATTGCGTTTTTATTACATAACTTAGTACAATTTATGTTTGCTATATTTCCATCATTTGTTATATGAATAAATATCATTATGTCTAAGCAATTTCCCTCGGCCGCATAATTAATTGCGTATTTATTGTATATCTTTTTTTCCGGGTCCAAATAATATAAATACTTTATTATATCAAAATGACCGTTTCTCGCCGCGGCATTAACGGTTTCTTGTATAATTCCTATATGTAATTTTTCTATTTCATATAGAAATTGTACAATATTAATATAACCTGATTCAGCGGCAAATACAATTGCTCTTTTATGTTCTTCATAATCTTCTGGGTTAGTAATTATATATCTTTCGTTCTTTTCGATATTATCAATATGTCTATTCTTATATAACCACTCTATTAGTTCTAAATGACCATATTTTGCAGCACAAGCAATCTCTTTATAATTATACCAATTACAGTGGTTGTGTAACCATTCCATTATTTTGATATTGCCTTCCATTGCTACTATATTTACTATACGGTGTGTAAAACATTCATGTTCATTATTAAATCTTTCAATATATTTATTATATAAATAATTCAGAATTTCTAAATTTGAAGTTTGGGCTGCTTCATTTAAAGCAACTTTATAACAATGTTGCGGAATATCATTTAATCGATTTTCGTGTAACCATATTACGACATGTAAATGTTCATTTTCAATAGCATACATTAGAGCATCGATTGAACATCCTTCATCGCGATTAATGTGTAACCATTCTAAGATTTCTAGATTTCCTTTATCTGCTGCAATATCCATCGCGTATTCGGTACACCCATCAGAGCGGTTATAATGCAACCATTTTATTATATTAAAACTGCTATATTCTGCAGCCGTATTCATTGTTTCTTCGGATATCAATCTTGTAAACTTTGGATTATCCTTATGAAGGTCAAATATTGATACTTTATCTACTTCTATAATTTTATCAAATGAATATAAAAAACTTAAGATATACTCTTTTAAATCTTCATTATCAAATACTTTTTGTGCTGCCGACATTGATTTTAGTATCTAATATTTATATTGTTAATAGTTTTTATATTAAATTGTAATTTATATAAAATTTAATATAAAATTTAATATAAAATTTAATATAAAATTATATTAATATGATAGTTATATATATATTATTATGATGTCATTATTACCGAATGACATATTATTAATTATTTTATTTAATTTAACTGAGATAAATGATGTAATTGGACTGGCTTTAATTGATAAAACTATGTATGTAAATCTAGATAATAGTATGTATATTTATTGGGGTATTAATTTATATAGTAGTGAATTTTGGAAAAAAGCGAATAAACGAACTCCTAATTTATCTAAACCATTAATAAATATGAAAATGGAATTGTTAAGACTTGATAAATTTGAAAAATATCAAGTCATAAATGGACACAAACGATGGACTAATGAAGATTATTATAAATATTGGGAGTCAATGGAACTAAATATGATTTCTAGAAATAAAAAAATATATGAATCACTAAACATCTTATGAAACTATTCTGCTTCAGTATTGGATATAGACATATACCGAGGATTTATTTGGTCTAATTTATCGTCGTATGCTTGATAAACTGAACGCAAAGTGGCCTTACCTAAAACAGTATAAACAATTGAATTCGCAAATGTTGTTGTATAGGGTATACAATTATTATATGGTTGACCAGATATTTTCCCATGTTGTACAGCAATTGGCATTAGGAATTTACCTAAGGTTGGGTCACTAGAACCTGGCGCAAGATTTTTTTGTGGTATACCAGCAATCATACTACAGTCTGTTAAAGATTTATTATTAAATATATATTCACCATTAGTTCCTAAATTATCAAGCGTATTTATATTTAAATTAAATTCTGAAAATTCTAATATATGAGCGCCTAATAATTGGTTCTGGGTTTGGCCTAAGCTGGCGGGCTCGCCCACTACTGTCTTTATTGACGGTCCGGCTAAACTTATTACAGTAATACCGTGGGTAGAGGCCGCCGTCTGAGCAGCAGATCCCAGACTTTGGACCCAAGTATTACTACTTACCTGAGCAGGTAAAATAACTTCTGTTCTAAAAGTTAATTGTGGGGGGGATGTAGTGAAGATTTGATTATATGGGTTATATATAGGGTTGTCCTGGTCGGTAAACCAATTAACCAAAAGGGTCAGGTCTGGTTCTGGAAAGACCCAACTACCATCTTCACCTTGATACGGTTTGCCTTGCTGGAACTCTGATACAGTGTAGGGTTGTATGAATGACGTAGTATAATAATCTGATATTATAATCTTATTATTTGAACCTTTATATGGATTATAAATGTCATTATCAGAGTTAGTAAACCAATTTGTCATCTGATCTAGGTCTGATAACTGAGTGATCCACCCACCATCAGCACCCCAGACGGATTTGCCTTGCTGGAACTCTGCTACAGTGTAGGGTTTTACAAATACTAGAGTATTATAGGTCCCGTTTGTTGTTAGCTGATTAAATGTTTCTAAATCGATTATGTTATTTAAATTATTAGCCATATTATATATATATATATATATATATATAATATATATATTAATATATAATATATATTTTATTTATATAATATATATTTTATTTATATAATTTTTTCGACAATATATATATATATGATTAATTAATATAGTGTAACCGTTACAGGTGGTCCCGGTCCCGACAGTAATTGCAAATGTATTCACGCTGGCAGTTCTAAATATATTAAACCATCATCTACGGCATCGGTGGCGCCATCACTATATAATGTAATGAGTGTCTGGGTGGCCGCCTTCCGCCGACTCGGGTGCAGCTGGTTTAACGCTGCGGTGTCGGCAGTTCTCAACGACACCATGAAGCCAGTATCAGTTAAAGTTCCTACCGCGGTCCCTGTCAAAATTTTTGTCCATCCCCCGAGTTGTAACAATGTATCGTAATTCCCGATGCCAACCAGGGTGATAGTGTTGGCTGGTGAATTTAGTGTGTATACCCAGTCCATCTGGTAACTCTGGGGATGCCCAGGAACGAGCGTAGTGACAAAATTTCCCAAAGCGGCATCCACCTCTCCAGACATTACTGCTAATTTGCCTGGACCGAGATTTCCCATCCCGTACAAACGTATATCGTTCGCTTCAATGGTAACCTCAGTACCAGTCGAATCAGTAAATCTGGAAGCGGTACGAAATGATTCACTGATTTTAATCCACAATCCACCTTCAAATATTTTGAATCCAAGCGGTTTACCTGATTGGGCAAATTTGTCTTGAGTATGGGTAAAAACGTCGGATTCCTTAGCAGCTATAATACAATAATCTGGTGTAGCACCCTCTATGGCAAAATTGTGTATGAAATATACCCGAACTGTTAAATCACCATCGCCCAATGTCTTGATATCTAGGGTCTTAGTATTTGACCCTGTTGTTAGGACGGTTTGTGCTACTTTTTGGTCTGTCTTAGTACTAAACACAGTGTCACCATTAAACGCAGCACCGATTGATGCCATTGATGTAAGTGATGTTGCTGCTGCTACGGCTAATACTGCTGCTGCTGCTGCAGCCTGTACTTTTGCTAATATATTCTCGGTTGTCATATTCTCACCTGCATCATTGAATGCGGTGACGGCGGCTGTAAATGCTGACTCTGCATGTGTCATTTTTGGGGTTGCGGTTGTGTATGCGGTAGCTGCGAGAGTGAACTTCTCTTGCAATTGAGCCAATGTGATGCTGGGGGGGGTGGTAACATAGTCGACGGAATATGCATTCGCAGCAACACTAGCAGCAGTATTAGCTGTTCCTGCTTTAGAACTAAATGTAGAATCGATGATTTCCATATATACAAACGTTTGGGTATCGTAACTACCAGCGCCACTAGGAACTAGGTAGTTTGCTGGAAGTGCAAATGTAATTTGTACAGTTCCGGTGGCCTCATCATAAGTGTTACCATGCGACGCAGAAACCAGTAAGTAGGGTACGTACTTTGGTATTGTGATTGTTGACAATGCAGTTGACAGTGAAAACATAGTCTCGTGATAATCTACCCAAGGTGACACCGTGTCTAAATACATAGGTTTTGGTGTCAAAACAATATTGGTCGTTAGCGCCGCTGAGCTGGCAAACTTAATAGCTCCAGTAGTAACTTCTGTAGTTCCTGTCTGACCGTTGAGGGCGGTGTAATCCGTCAAATAGGTCTGGGTGCCACTCGTGTTGTCAAAACCAATTCGTCCACTGTTAGTTTGACCGTGTTTAAAATTACTAATTCCAAATGAAAAGCTGTAACTCGGAGGATGTGAATATGTGGGTGCAGTGTAACTGTTACTGCCGGTTCCGATAGTCATAACAAATGCACTCACGGAAACGGTTCTAGACGAGGTGTTGATTGTCCCATATTGAGCCTCGTTATTAAAATAATAATTTATTTTAATACTCGAATTTGCCTGACCAAATATTCGGGTATTTGCACTGTTTGTAATTGTAATAGCGCTCGCGGTGTTCTTTGAATATTGACTAGTACCCAATGTAACATTACTGCCCGAACTCTGCGAAATGGACCCACCTCCGTCGAGGGTTACACCCGCTACAACAGTAGTACCTTGATTTGGAGTAAATATCGCTCTCTTATAATGGGTATTCGTCATAACTGATGTAGACTTTTTACTTATAACACTATATTTCAATGCTTGGTTCTTGTCAAAATTATATAATAAATAGAGCACAACGTAATATTGACCCTCAGATCTGCTATCAATATCTGTGGGAGTTATTGTCTGTTCCGACCCACGAACCAAATCTACTAAACCACTCGACCCGACAGAACTGGTCGGTGATGTGCTGGTCGTCGTACTGGTAGAATATGCATAAATAGTTGTATCCTTCGCAAGAATTTCCCAATATATTTTCTCGTGCGCCGTGCTAGGAATAGTAGAACCAGAAGAGAGGGCAGGCAAGGTATACTTAATAGTCATCTTCTTAGTTTGCAAGCTGTATGAGCAAGACGCTGATGTAATTGTGGCTACATTGGCGTCCGCCCCGGAGGTTGGGGCGTACCACGCGGCGATTGAGCCGAGGGCCTGACTTTGATAGCTACTATAATACAACGCGTAGTTGTATGCACCACTGATGTAATGCTCCAAACTCCACGTTCCAGTTGTTGCGTTCCATATGTTAGTTTGTGTTAAACTAGTCGTATATGTTTGGGTTGTGGTCGAAGTCCATACTGTTTTCGCGACACTATTGACACTAATTTGTATTCTACCACTGTTATTATCACCTAAAGTAAAACCAGTTACTGATAAGTTTAGCTGAATCTGTGGGGGATACAAAAAAACAGAATTTGTAACTGTTACCTGCGGAGTGGCTATAGAAACTGAGTGATTGTTAGTTGTAGTTATGGGACCCTGGTCAGATACAGTGGTATGACTCACAGTTACGGTATAACCGGCCCATGCCCGGTCCGAAGAACTCTTCCCCAACGGATAAGCACCAGTAGTAATACCGGCATAAGACCCCACTATTCCACCTTTCGCAGAAAGATTACTTAAAGACGTTGACGTGCCATCGTATAAATAACTTCCAGCATATCCGTCATTAACTGGTTTGGTGTAGTTAGCACCAAAATGAATTGAACTAGCCAGCCCTGCCCCAGTCAGAGTAAAAGTCGGAGCTGCGATATGGTTAAATGTTTTGGAAGTTTGAATTAAAGGGTTATAATCGGCACCAGTGTTATCGACTACAGTTGCTGTAAGTGTATTTGTACCAACACTCATGGCATTAGTAAATGCTGGTAAACTTGTTTTATCAAATTGAAAGGTACTACTCTGACTGGTATATTCCAACTGGTTGTTACCATTCAAAGTAAACTTTATATAACTAGTTGGGGTTGGGGTTGAACCTTTATTATCACTACGGTGATCATCGGTTACTGCCGGTAAAACACGGCCACTAAACGTCTCACTAGTTTTATCACCAATTACTAACCCGCCTCCATTAACAACATAATTTGTACTAAAATTATAATTACCGGTGATATCAGTCAAACTAATCGTCGGTGTGACATAAGGCTCCAAAGCTGTATTAGTAGAATCAGTAAACCACGAAACCAACTGAGTTAGGTCTGCTTCCCCAGACCCTGGAATAGCCCATACCCCGGCTAAATTTTGGATTGCCTTGCCTGTCTGGAACTGTGCTACAGTGAAGTTTTGTGTGAATGCTAGGGCATTATAGCCAATGCCGGTAGTTATATTGTTAGAGTTGTAAGGCTGAAAAGCTGTATTAGTAGAATCAGTAAACCACGAAACCAACTGAGTTAGGTCTGCTTCCCCAGACCCTGGAATAGCCCATACCCCGGCTGAATTTTGGATTGCCTTGCCTGTCTGGAACTGTGCTACAGTGAAGTTTTGTGTGAATGCTAGGGCATTATAGCCAATGCCGGTAGTTAATGTATTAAATGTATTAAATGTATTAAATGTTTCTAAATTATTTTTGATATTTAAATTATTGACCATATTATATATATATATAATATATATAATATTTTTTTATATTTGGTCAAATTTAATTAATCATATATATGATTAATTATTGTAGAAATATTAAACCACCGCCGGTTTACGTAGCATCACTATATAAATTAAGTTTGGGGCTGTAGAAATATTAAACCATCGCCGGATTGCGCCGCATCACTATATAAATAAATCATCTGGGTTAGAGCGGCCTTTCGCTGACTCGGGGGATTCGTGGCTAACTCCGTGAGGTCAGCAGATACCAACACCATACTGAAGCCAGTATCAATTAAATTTCCTGCACCGGCATTTTCCGAAATTTGTGTCCAATCCGTTCCGAGTTGTAACAATTCATCATAATTCGGGATGTTAGCCAGGGTGATAGTGTTGTCTGATGAATTTAGTGAGTATTCCCAGTCCATCTGGTAACTCTGGGAATGCCCAGGAATGGCCGTAGTGACAATAGTTCCCAATTCGCCATACACGTTCTGAGAATTCCGTATTGTTAATTCGCCGTCGCCGAGATTTCCCATCCCGTACAAACGTTTATCGTTCGCTTGAATGGTAACAGTATTACCCCTCGAATCAGTAAATGACGAACTTTCAAAAAATGATTGACTAAGTTTAAACCATATTCCACCGTTATATAATTTAATTGCGAACGGTTTACCTGAAAGTTCGAAAGAACCGGCGGGTGCGATGTAATCTTGGATTGTCAATGCTTGTATAATATCATTTAAACGCAATACTTCGGAGTGTGTCTGGATTACCCTTCCGTGTGTTGCGATTATAGCTACATTTTTGTCGGTCGCTAATTGTAAGTGAATATCGAGTGCCTTGATATATCCGTCATTATCTAAGGTACCACCCACCCCAGTATGGTATTCTCTAGATGTGACACCCCCTAAATCTATTGCAGCATCTTCTGTGTCACCAGAAGCGTAAGTCAGTTTTGCTGGTTTAAATAAAGAATCACTCCCCAAAAGAACTGATACCTCAGCTTCGACAGGAAACTTTGCAGCAGTATTTTTTAGACAAGCGACAGCTGTTCCAAGAGCAGCGTTTGCGGTAGTCGCGTCATCCTTAAGTGTATTAGCAGCAGTAACAGCAGCAGCACTTTTCGTAACAGCTCCAAGTGAATTTGTTTTAGCAGTCGCGAGATCAGTTTGGTGATTATTATATTGAGTTTGCTGGTCAGAATTCAACGGCGCTAACCCGAGCAGTGTCCCTGCATTACTGACAGATGTGGCCGCATCTGTATTATTACTGGTGGCGGTTGTTACGGCTTCTATACTTTTAGTACCCTTATCCACCACATCTGTATGTGCGGTATTTAATTTATCCACTGCATCTTGTGCATCCGAGTGACATTTTTGATGTTGTTGAAGGTTAGTTAGTTCAGCTTCACCTTCCTCTTGAATGCAAGGTCCCATACCATCAGCACTTGGACCAAACTGACTTCTACCTCGTCCAATCCCACCCAGTTGATTCATGCAAATAATAAGATTACGATTAGGTGCAGCTTTCATTCCTTTCGCACTTAATGCTTTCGCTGTAGCAGCACTTATATTAGCCGTTTTAGGTAAACCTTGAAGTTTAGACCCACCACCAGATGGTCGATTTGATATTTTTACAGTATTTCTATTAACACTCATTTATTATATATATATATATATAGCATTTTATATAAAAATTAGTATTTTATATAAAAAATTCGTATTTTATATAAAAATTAGTATTTTATATAAAAATTAGTATTTTTGTATATTTATTCAACAGTAACTACTTTTGCTAAATTCCGCGGTTTATCGGGATTAATATTTTTTGAAACAGAAATAATATATGTCAAATATTGTAAAGCAACTGTAAATATAATTTCCTGATAATGTGATAATCGCGGTAATTTAAGTATATTTCCATTAGTAATATCAAGAATATTACTATCGCTAACTACAATGCAATTTGTATCGCGGGAGGTTATTTCGTAAAATGTAGATGTTAATTGTTCGGTATTTTTCTCATCAATTAATAATAATGTTAATGTGTTTTTGTCTAATAACGCAAATGGTCCATGTTTTAATGACCCACTAGAATATCCTTCCGCGTGAATATAAGTTATTTCTTTCATTTTTAAAGCTATTTCTTTTGAAATTGGAAACATCTTTTCTTTTCCTAAAATAAATACATTTTGAATTTTATTCTCATTTATAAAATAAACAATTTCATCACATTTACTTCTAAATACATCACAATTCAGTAACTTTTCTACTTCTTGTGGTAATTGACGCAGTGTATTTATAATTGGAATATTTTCACGTTTTTCTTTAAACCACATCCCTATTAAAGAGAGAACAGTTACTGTAGACGTAAAAGATTTAGTAGATGCAACCGCAATTTCATTACCAGCATTCAAATACACACCACAATCGACACTCCGAGCAATTAACGAATCGACAACATTAATAACACCCAATAATATACATTTACTATTTTTACATATATCTAAACATTTAAACAAATCGCGCGTTTCACCGGATTGACTACATACAATACATAATACATTCCCCTGTTTTGGAATATCTCTTTTATTAAATTCAGACGCATCAAATACTTGAACCGTTGTAAAATTTTTAAAATAAAATTTACCAATCATACCAGCATGATAACTTGTTCCACATCCCAAAATAATTAAATGTTCTATTTCCCCCATTCTATCTAATATTTTATTGATAGATGTAAGACCTCCTAAAATTATATTATTGTCTAATATTCTGGCACCATTATTCAACGCCGAAAGAATCGATTTAGGTTGTTCAAAGATTTCTTTTATTGTCCAATGGTCATATGGTTCTGGGGTATCCAAGCCATATACATAATTAATCGTTTTTGGAATATATATATTTTTCGATTTATAACCATTTTGGCTAATTGTTATAATATCATTATTGTCCAAAATAATATAGTTATATACTAATCCAATAAATCCTGATAATTCCGATGTGCACATTATAATATTATCATTGTAACCTAACAATAGTGGAGAACCGTGTCTAGTTATATATATATTATCTAATTCCAAAGTATATATTATTACAAGTGCCCAAGTTCCACATAATTGTTTACTAGCCAGTTCAATCGCTACATTTATTGAATTTCTGTTTAACAAATAATATTCTATTAAATTCGCGATTACTTCAGAATCGGTATCCGAATAAAAAGAATAACCTTTACTGTGCAAAAATGATTTAATTTCTTTGAAATTGTTTATTATACCATTATGTACTAAAATAATATTTCCATGCATTGAAATATGTGGGTGAGAATTTTTATCTGTTTTAGGTCCGTGTGTTGCCCACCGAGTATGCCCGATTGCTAGAGATGATGAATAATCTTTTACCGTTTCAGATAATTTATCTAAACTATCTGAAATTTCAGTCGAGGCATGTTTAAATATTTCCCAACGTTCTAATTTCATAGCTATACCGACCGAATCATATCCCCTATTTTGAATAATTGATAAACTTTTTATTATATATTCAACGATATTTTCGTTATTTTTTGATAAAATTGCTGTAATACCACACATATAATTATGTTAATATTATTATATTTTAATAAATTATTATACTTTAATAAATTATTATACTTTAATAAATTATTATACTTTAATAAATTATTATACTTTAATAAATTATTATACTTTAAGATTACAATATTAATAACAAAAAGATATTAATATGGTTAAATTTTTGTTACTAATTATCATATAGTGATAATATAATGGAACACATAAACCAGTTATTAATAATATTATTTATTCCATGTACATATTGTAGCAGATATAATAAAAAAAAGGACAATTTACGAAAAGGTGGATATATCGTAGATAAACCATTAGAATGTTATTTATATCCACATAGATATTCTATAAATAGAAAACATATATGGGATGTAACTACATATACGAAATACGGAAAAACATATACGTACGATGAATTATTTAATAATTCAAATAAAATATAAAAATAAAATATAAAAATAAAATATCTATATTATTTATATTATGTATATTATAGAATTAGTACCGGAAAATTATTTAAATCATAATTATCATCCTAATCATCATCATCATCATCAGAATCATATACGCCGTTTTTTTCACCCACAATCATATTATAATTCTATATACCCAAATATCTATAATAAATTAAGTAACTGCACAAATACAACTGATTGTTTTTATTTTACGAATTATTTAGGACATGATGATATTATTAGATTTGTTATTGTAAGTTTTGCGTTTTGTGTCTTATGTCTTGTTTGTAATAAATCGAGAAGAACCAAACGAAAACCACTAAAAATTAAGGTTTCAAATACAGACGATAATGTTAAAAAAGATTCATTTACTTTAGTCCAACCTAAATTTACTATTTAATCATTTTAAAAAATATCTTAAACCCATATTTTCTAAAATTCTTCACTAAAATCAAAGGCGTCGTTATCGTCTGCCAATTTAGATGCTAACGCATATTCCCCAGTCCTTTTTTCAAAAAAATTAGTTTTTCCTTCTAAGCTAATCATTTCCATAAAACTAAATGGATTGCTGACGTTATATATTTTATCACAGTCGAATTGAACAGATAGTCTGTCTGCTACAAATTCAATATATTGACTCATTAATTTACTATTCATACCGATTAAACTACATGAAAGCGCATCACAAATAAATTCATTTTCGATTTCGACAGCTTCTTTAATTATCTCTTCGATTTTTTGTTTACTCAGTTTGTTCCGTAATTTACTATATAATAAAATAGCGAATTCAGTATGCAACGCTTCGTCGCGACTAATTAATTCGTTCGAAAATGTTAAACCAGGTAGTAACCCGCGTTTTTTAAGCCAATAAATAGCGCAAAATGCACCAGAAAAAAATATACCCTCAACACATGCAAAAGCAACAAGACGTGTTGCAAAATCAGAGTCTTTATCATTTATCCATTTCATTGCCCAATTACCTTTTTTCGCTATACAAGGAAAAGTATCTAGAGCATTAAATAGCTTATTTTTTTCTACTGGATTTTTAATATATGTTTCTATCAATTGGCTATACATGATTGAATGAATATTTTCCATTGCAATTTGAAATCCATAAAATGCTTTTGCTTCCGCTAACTGTACTTCGGTCATAAAACGTAATCCAATATTCTCCAAAACAATCCCGTCACTTGCCGCAAAAAAAGCTAAAATCATCGAAATAAAATATTTCTCACTATCGTTTAGTTTATTCCAATCTTGAATATCTTTTGATAGGTCAACTTCTTCAACTCGCCAAAAACTGTCTTCTGCTTTTTTATACATATCCCAAATAGATTTATCCTTAATTGGAAACATTACATATCGTGAGTGGTCTTCATTTAGTAAAGGTTCTGTATTATCTTCAAACATTTCTAAATAATATATTGTTAAGATTTTAATATTTTTTAAAAATGTATTTATGAGTTTTGAAAATATATTATATAAATAATTATAGAAATATTTAATAAATAATTATATAATAAATAATTATATATGCAAACGGCGTGTAATGATATAATACAATCTAAAATTGCTTCTGAACTGAAAAATCGTGAAGGAATGTTGAGAGAAACATATAGGGATTTAAAAAAAACAACTCAAGACAATGAGATTTTTCAATCGGTTTTAGATGATTATACAAAACACTTTACTTTTATTGTGAATCTTAAAAGACAACAACAAACCGCGTTTCAAGCTATATTAGAACATTTAGAAAGATTAAATTCAGAAACCGAATTATCAGAACATAACATGCATCAATTACAGACCGACCAACGTGATATTTTAGAAAAAATAGGATTTATAAAGAGTGAAATTAATAATATTGTTGATACTTCAGATGTAAATGATTGATTACATCATTTAGAAATTATAACCAAAACATATATAATATTATTAATATATATATAGATGGCAACGGGTGATGTAACCGCTTATGATATTGAAAAAAAAATAACTGATATGAATACAATGGTGCTACAATTGAATACAAACTTTGGTGAATTAAGCAAGTTAACCGATGACATAAAGACCGCGGTTGATGCTATTCAAAAAAGAATTCAGTCTTTAGAAGAACAAATAACTGATGGAACTGGTGATACTTCAAAACACCAAGGTGATTTAAACAGAATAAATACAGCATTACTGCAATTAGATAATTCAATTGCTGATTTAAATAAAAAAGGCAATTTAGACGGTATCAAAGGTGCTATATCGACTTTACAGGCGTTGGCTCGTGGTGATGAACAAGGCTCTTCGGGTACATATGCACCCCCACTAGTAGGGGGTTATAGAAAATCTAGAAAATCAAGAAAATCAAGAAAATCTAGAAAATCAAGAAAATCTAGAAAATCAAGAAAATCAAGAAAAGGTGGGTTTAATCCACTAATTCATCAATCAGATCCAAAGAAAAAACAGTCAACTCGAAGAAGAAAACGCGAACGTGAACTCTTATTAAAAAAAAAATTACTTGATGCCAAAAAGTAAAAAGAAAAAAGAAAAAAGTAAAAAGAAAAAAGCATAAAAACATAAAAGCAATCATTTAATCGACCCAGTTATTTCTCTCTTCATTAAAATACGCAAATTCTTCAATTTATGTATTTTATCTTTACGTTCTTTATATATACGTTTCCATTTACGTTGCAAAAGTTTTAGCCATATTGTTTTAATACAAGCAACTTGTTCATTACCGGATAATTCAATAATTTCAATAATATCTAATTTAATTATACCATTTACATCGTCGATATTTTCAAGAAGATGACCATAGTTACGAATTATAGGATGATAAACTATTGATTCATATCTATGAATATAATTGAAATTATGATAATATTCTAGTAAATTTTCAAGACAATCCTCATATGATAAATCCCAAAACTCATCCAATTCAACACTATAGTGAACAATATAATGACTACAAATATTAGGGTCACTATTACTAGTTATTCCATGTAATGCAGGATTAAATATTTCACATATACCAAGACAATATTTATTAATATTAGACATTATTAATAAATATCAATAGGTTTTAAAATTATTTATCAATATTGTTAAATTGTTAAATTGTTTATAATAATATATTTTCTGATTGATTATATATATATGAAAGGTGGATTTACTAAAAATTTACAAATGTTGGCTCAAAATAAAATAGTACTATATGTCTTATTAGTAATTGCTTTAGTAAATATAGTAGGATATTTAGTAAAAAATAATTTTTCAGCCGCTTTATTGTTAGTATTAGTTGGGTATGGTATGACTCATTTAACTAAAAATATGATATATGTTTTATTAGTAGCAATACTTATAACAAATTTTATTGTTGGTATGGGTAATAAATTTAAAGTACGATTCGAAGGATTCAAAGAGGGTAATACTGACGACGCTGAAAGTGATACTGATGATGCTGGTGATATTACTGAGGCCGAGGCTAAAAATGAGATAGCAATTAATAAGGCCCGAGCGGCACAAGATTTAGAGGACGCAGAAAAGTATGTAGACACTGCGGTTACTGATGTTGACGAAATTGAAACGGCTAATAAAAAATTAGAAAAACTTATTCCAAAGGATAGTACAACTTCTACAACTAAACCACCTAGCAAACCGACTGTAACAAAAGAAGGAATGGGTCAAAGTGGTGTTCGTAAATGTAAGGGTGGTAACTGTGGATACTCTGATGTAAAAGATAATAGTCTAATTTTAAATAAAAAACCGAAGGCAGTATTAGCAGATACTGTTGAAGCAGCATATGATAATTTAAGTAATATATTAGGTTCGGACGCGTTAAAATCGATGTCTGATGATACCCAGCGATTAGCCGAAAAACAAAAGGCATTAGTTGGACAAATAAAAGGCATGGGGCCAATTATGAATCAGGTTAATGGTATCTTAAAGAATTTTAATGTAGGTGATATGGGTGGTATAACAGACCTTATGAAAAACTTAGGTGGAAATAAATAAATAAATAAATAAATAAATAAAGTTAATTGATATTATTAAATTACTCTAATAATTAATAATATCTTAAATAATTATTCAACGATTATTCAACGATTATTCAACGATTATTCAACGATTATTTTATTCTCATCATAGTAAATTGTATTATGTACTGGAGGTGAATATACATGCAAAGATACCGCGATATCATTCGTACAATTAATCATTTTATGTAACTGATTATAGTCATCAATATATCCAATACTATCTTTATATAATGATTTCACACCATTTAATCTTAACTCTCGGTCAAATGCTTCTTCAATTAGATGTCCTTCTAATATTTTATATATACAACCATTATCGGAATGGTTATGTATTTTACTTTCTTGATGATTATTCCATGTTATTATATATATATCAAATTCTTCATTTCCGTTTACGAATATTTTGCCATATGTATCTTCGTTCGCTTTTCGATATTGTAACCAGTCGTTACTATTATATTTTTGAATAATTTTATAAAGATGTTTAATATTTGTATTATTATTCAATTTAATATTATCTTGTATTTCTTCAAAAAGTTCTTTTAAATTCATACTATATTATAGTAATAAATTATTAAATGCAAATATAATTAATATAATAAGTGTTTTAATCCAATTTAAAGTTAACACTAGTTCCACAACCACACTTACTATCAATTTGTTCGCTAGAAAAATCAAATCTTGAACCCATTATATCCTCTTTATAATCTATGTTTGTTCCTATAATATAAATCAAACTCTTCCCACAAAGATACATATTATAATTATCAATTTTTATTATTTCATCTAATTTATGGGGTTTAGTGTCCTCTTTAAGTATTTTAAATTTGTAACTAAAACCATTACATCCGCTTCCATTAATATATAGGAATGATGACTTACCTAAATTATTTACAATCATTTCTTTTATTTTAAACTTAGCAAGATTGGATATAGTTATCATATAAATTGTATAAATAAAAAAACTTTTACAAACTTTTACAAACTTTTACTGTTTGGTTGATGAAGTATATATTATAGGTTCTGTTGTATATTCAATTATAGGTGTTTGAACTACATTTACAAAGTATGGATGATTTTTATCAAACCCACTAAAATCTATTTCACCCGATTTTATCAATGGTGTTATATGAATAGGATAATTCATATATAATGGAGTCATAACATGTATTGGATAAATTTTTTTATTTTTATTTTTATTTTTATTTTTATATTTATAGATTTTTTTTGTTCCACACCAATCTATTCGAATGAATGAAAACAAATTACCCATAATTTAATTACTTATAAAAAAATTATTTTTTTAATTTAATTGTATTTAATTTTGCCCCACCATGTAATTTATTTGATGTAAATGGTATATGTTTAATTAAATGTGCAATTCCTCTAATAGACAAGTATAATAATATAATAGATAAAATGCTTGTAAAAACTATTAGAATGTTCTTAAATGTATTATTATTTGTTATATTTAATGATGGCATACCCGTTAATAATGCTTCTTTATTTTCTTCTACTAAACTTTCTCCGGTAGAGCCTGTTGGTTGACAGTCAATCCAAATATCATCTTCTTTTGATTTCGAACCATATTTAGGGCCATTTTCACTATAGGCATAATTCAATGTGTCGGTAATTGGCTGTATTGGTGTGTTTATAATACTAATTATCGATTTTAGCTTAATTAATGTATTATTTGATATATATATTGAAGCATCTGCTTTATCAAATACTATATAATCTATACAATTTGTACACGGATAATATGGAAGCGTTGCTGTATAAGAATAAAATGATTTATTTGGTATAAAATCATTTAAATTTAAATTTAGACCGGTTATTAATCCACCTTGTTCTGACTGATTGCCGATATTTTTCATTTCATTAATAATTGTTGTTAATTGTGTTGTAGCTTTATCTTGTGTACCTCCAGTAATTGTTATTGGAATACAAACTATTAAATCTTTACCACCAGTAATATTACTATGATATAATATTACTTCACCGTTTGCTCTATCCCCATTATATGTATGGATTGATGGTGTAGATATATATACATAATTTAAAGTAAATTTGCCATGTCCGTCACTAAATGAACCACAACTACCTTTACCTCCACTAGAACTAAATTCAGCCATAATACTAGTTGTGTCGTTCAATTTTAACCTTAAACTATTTGCATTATTGATAGCAGTTACACTACTTAAACTATATTTATATGAATAATTACATTTATAATTACATGTTGTATCTGTTGAAATTATATTTACAGGACCTGTTTTATAATCGCAGCTCATTAATATATATCTTTAAAATAAAAAATATATATAAATTTATATAAATTTATATATATAATGAAATTATCAAAAAATAATATACCTAAATTATTTAAATCAAAATATCAATCTAAAAAACGTTACAGAAAAAAAAAATCTAATCGTAAAACTGGTAATACATTTAGGAAAAGAAAGGTAACTAATTTAAGACAAAAATCTTTAAAAAACTTTTTAAAAAAAAGGCGATTTATTGGTGGGGTGAAGTTCTCTGATTTTTTACCAAAATCAAAATCAAAATCAAAATCAACGGTAGCAACAGCTAACGCTCCTGACGAAGTATTGGAACAAGAAATTGCAAAACTACAACAAGATATTGCAGAAACAAACTCTAAAATTACTGAAAATAAAGCACAACAAGAAATATATAAAACCGATTTAGTTTCAATAACACACCAAGCCGAGACTCTTTCAAATGAAGTTACTGCTTTAAGAAGTGACCCGGTTGAAAGAAAGAAACAGAAAAGTAATTATGATGCAAAAGTTAAACAATTGCAACATGCTAGGAACCAACTAAAAGTAATACCTCAAAGTGAGACTACATTGAAAACCACTTTACTTAATTTGGAAAGTACTTTTAACAGTTTTAATACTCAACTATTACAAAAACAAAATGAACTTAAAGAACTAAGACAACCAGTAGAACCAGCAACACAACCAGTATTAGAACCAGTATTAGAACCAGCAACAGCATCACCAACAGCAACACAACCAGTATTAGAACCAGCATCAGAACCATCAACAGCAACACAACCAGCAGAACCAGTATTAGAACCAGTAGTAGCATCACCAACAGCATCACCAACAGCATCACCAACAGCAACACAACCAGCATCAGAACCAGCAATACATAGTGACGTTAATGCACCGTTGGTAACAGCAGATATATTTGGACAATCAACACCAACACCAACACCAATAGCAACACCAATAGCAACACCAACAGCAACACCAATAGCAACACCAACAGCAACACCAACCGCAACACCAA
>Ga0302121_10000497_pt1 | contig 21137 bp, 13 predicted proteins | sample CB21_surface_MG_FD_203120 | JGI IMG/M metagenome (GOLD analysis project Ga0302121, IMG submission 203120) | Marine microbial communities from Western Arctic Ocean, Canada - CB21_surface | ecosystem: Environmental > Aquatic > Marine > Oceanic | place: Canada: Western Arctic Ocean | collected... | reverse complement strand
ACAAGAAAACATGCTTTGCTATATTTTGATGAAAAAACTGGAAAACAAAGAGAGATTAGATATGCAACTAATCAAGATTCACCTTTAGTAGACGAACAAAAAGGAGAAGCTACAATGGGCCATATAAGATTTTTAAACGGCACATTAATGGTTGCTAAAAATCAACAAAATTTACAAAAGTTATTGTCTTTATATCACCCTTTAAAAGGTAGAATTTATGAAGAGTTTAGTGCTAAAGCAGTAGCTGAAGATGAATTAGATATTTTAGATTTACAAATTGACGCTTTAAATGCAGCACGAGCAATGGATATTGATCACGCAGAAGCTATCCTTAGAGTAGAAAAAGGATCAGCTGTAAATACAATGAGTTCAAAAGAACTTAAAAGAGATTTACTTTTGTTTGCAAAAAATGATCCAGCCTTATTTATTAGCCTAGCTAATGATGAAAATGTTCAGCTTAGAAATTTTGCAATTAGAGCATCTGAATTAAATATAATTATACTATCGCAAGATCAAAGAACCTTTACTTGGGGATCAACTGGTAGAAAATTAATGAATGTTCCTTTTGACGAAAATCCTTACTCAGCGTTTGCGGCTTTCTTAAAAACAGATGAAGGAGTTGAAATCTATAAATCTATAGATAAAAAACTATAAAAACAAGTAATACTATATATAGGCGGTTTCGGCCGCCTTTTTAGTATATAAAAATAAATAAATGGCAGTAAATGTAAACACAGTATATCAAACAGTTTTATTGATATTAAACAAAGAACAAAGAGGCTATATAACTCCTCAAGAGTTCAATGACGTTGCTACGCAAGTCCAACTTGAAATATTTAATAAATATTTTGAAGACTTAAATCAGCAAATACGTGTGCCTCAAACGGATTTAGATTATGCCGACAGAGTGTTAAACATAGATGAAAAGCTTTCAATATTAAAAACATTTGGAACAGCTACATATGATTCTGCCTCAATACCTACAAACCCTTTTTGGGCATTACCTACTACTGATATATATAGTCAAGCTGTAGAATTATATAAATTAGGGACTGTAACTTTTCAGCCTACAAATAAAGAAGCAGTAGAACTACAAAGACTGCAAAGAAATGATTTTTATAATATTCAAAAGTCAAGACTAACAAGATCAACAGAAAATTTTCCTACTTATTTATTAGAGAATAACAGACTTTTTATTAATCCAAGTACTATTACAAATACTACCGGTGTTGTTAATGTAGATTTTATAAGAAAGCCTTTAGACCCAGTTTGGGGTTTTACCGTGGGTAACTTAGGGCAATATATATATGATTTTACTATATTTGATCCTACGGTTTTTCCAAATACAGGATCTAGAAATTTTGAATTGGATGCCTCTGAACAAACTAATATAATATTAAAAATATTACAATACTCTGGAGTTATTATAAATGACCCTACAGTAATACAGGTTGCTTCACAAAAAGTGCAGCAAGAAGAAATGAACGAAAAAAGCTAATACGACATGCCTATACCTAATGGTGGTTTAATAACCGAAACAAATCAACAATATTACGAAGGCGCTCAAGGTTTTGTGTCTCAGACAGGTGCGGTGGGAGAATTTTTTAACGCTACGTTTAATACGGATTTAATATTTGGGTCTTTTGATCCTAATGCTGTTAATTATGCTTTAAATAATTTTAAGGTCTATACAAGCGCTACAGGACTTCCTGGGACATACACTGAGTATGTTTTAGCATATACTGTAATAGGAAATAGAATAACTTTTACTGCAGCGCTTACAGCTGGAACCTATATTGTTATTCAGTTAAAAATATTAACCGGTGGAAAGTATGGTCAAACCGATGCTGAAAAAGCTTTTGGTCAAATAGTAGAAGATAACTATCAAAGCTATGCTTATAATACTTTAGGTGATGCAATAAACAATTTTTTAATTGCATACGTTGGTGCTGGAAAATTAATACCTAGCGTAAAAAGAACGGATGTAATATTTCATGCAAAGCGGGGCCTTCAAGAGTTTAGCTATGATACTTTAAAAAGTATTAAATCCGCAGAGCTAAGTATAAATCCAAGCTTAAATGTTATTTTACCTCAAGACTACGTAAATTATGTTGGCGTTTCGTGGATTGATCAATTAGGTGTTAAAAGACCAATATATCCAGCTAACAATTTAACTATAAGTCCTTTTAGTACTCCTGTGCAAGATGAGGCTGGCGTACCTACAAATGACAATTTTGGGGACAACATTGAAGGCACTTCCCTTACGGAGGAAAGATGGAAAAGAGCTAATGATAATTTAATAAATGGCCAAATAGGTAATAACGTAGATGAGCTTATTAACTTTCAAAATGCATATGGGTTTGAAGGTAGCTGGAACTGGGGTAGACAATATGGCCTTGATCCTCAAACTTCTCAAGCAAATGGATGGTTTAATATAAACGAAAGAGAAGGTAAGATGTCTTTTTCCAGCAACTTAAGTAATAAGCTTATTGTATTAGAATATATTTCCGATGGACTAGCGTATGATTTAGATACTAGAATACCTAAAATGGCAGAAGAAGCTTTATATGCTTATTTAAATTATGCTATATTATCTTCAAGAATAAATCAACCAGAATATATAATACAAAGACTTAAAAAAGAAAAAAGAGCAACGCTTAGAAATACAAAAATTAGATTATCAAACATAAAACTTGAAGAAATAGTTCAAGTAATGAGAGGAAAATCTAAATGGATTAAACACTAAAATTAAATGGCACAAGCAAAAAATAATTTTTTAAGATCTAAAATGAATAAGGATCTAGATGCTAGAATATTGCCTAAAGGTGAATATAGAAATGCTTTAAACGTTCAAATCAGTAGATCTGAAAGTGATTCTGTGGGTGCATTAGAAAATATTTTAGGAAATAGTAATCTTGCAACTTTTCAAGCGGGATCACAATCAATAGGATATTTTGCAGACGACTCATCTTCTAGGGTATATGTTTTTGTAACAAATTACTTAGACGATAATAATCCAGGACCTCAGTATGATCCTTCTAAAACGCACGGCATATATTCTTATAACACTTTAAATGGCCAAAGTACTTTACTTGTTTCTGGTCCATTTTTAAATTTTTCACAATCTAATCCTATTTATGGAGTTAATCTTTTAGAAAATTTATTATTTTGGACAGACAATAGAAATCAACCAAGAAAAATAAATGTAGCAATAGCTTCTGAAACCCCAGGATATTACACAAAAGAAGAGCAAATATCAGTAGCTAAAAACTTTCCATATCAAGCTATGCAGCTTTGGCAAGAAAGTCAACTAGGCACCTCCCCCTCTGAAAAAGAATATGAAACAACTATGTACGATGTTTCTTCTAAATTTTATCCTGACGGAGGAGAAGCTTTAACCAATGGTGCAGTGTCAGCTTTAACAATTTTTCCAATAGATAATATAATTGGCTCTATACCAGTTAATTCAATAGTTACTGGGCCCGGCGTAATAGCCGGCACTACAGTTGTTGAATACGTTGCGCCAAACCTAGAGGTTAATTTTGCTCAAACTTTAAATAATAATAGTGAATTAGTTTTTAATGCTAATCCTTATTATGAATCTACGTTCAATGGAGACCCTAGTTATTTAGAAGACAGGTTTGTAAGATTTTCTTATAGGTTTAGATATGATGACGGAGAGTATTCAGTTTTTGCTCCATTTACTCAAATAACTTTTATACCAAAGCAAGATGGTTATTTTATGCAAAAAACACCTGCAGCTACAGGGATTGAAGAAGACGACGAAGAAGCAGCTTACAGAACAACAATTGTTGAATTTGTGGAAAATAAAGTAGATAAAATACTTTTAAAAATTCCATTTGAAAATAATGTTACTAATACTTCACTTCAAAGTGATTTAAAAGTTACGGAAATTGACATACTTTACAAAGAAGCTGACCAGCTAGCAGTTAAAGTTGTAGACACAATACCTATTCAAGCAGTAACAAATCAATCAGGAACTTGCAACGTAAACGGAGCTTTTACGGCAGTTAGGGCTATTATAGTTGGAAGTATTGCAGGAGGCATACAGCCAGGAAGTATTGTAAATGGTGATGGAATTGTTGACGGAACAACTGTAGTGAGTTTTGATCAAGATACTTCTACTATAACCATGAGTGTTGCTCAAACTCTTTCTAATTTAACATTACTTACAATTGGAGAGCCAAGCTTTTTTGTATACAACTATCAGTCTAAAAAACCTTATAAAACTTTACCTGAAAGCGAAATAGTAAGAGTATTTGATAAAGTACCAGTTAAAGCTTTTGGCCAAGAAATAATAAGCAATAGAGTTGTTTACTCTAATTTTCAAGATAAGCACACACCACCGGCAACATTAGATTATAATGTTAACGCGTCTCCTAAAGCCAACTTTAGCTTAAAGGGAGGAACTGTTGATGTTAATGGCACTTTTACTAATGTGTCTACTATAAATTACACAAATGTAACAGGTAACGTTTTTACCGGATCTTTTGTTTCTTCAAATTCTACAGGCGCTATAATTCCAGTAAACACAACTGTTATTGCTTTTGATCCTTCAAACTTAGCAATGACTTTTTCAAATAATGTTACATTAGCTTCCGGGGATATATTAATATTTACTGCTAATTCTGATGTAGAAGCTAACGTTAGCAAGATTGAATATCCTAATCATTCTTTAAAAGAAAATAGAAATTACCAAGTCGGTATTGTATTGTCTGATAAATTCGGAAGGCAGTCTTCTGTTATACTTTCAAACAGTTTAGCTAGTTCAGTTGTTGATGGACAAGATTACATAGGATCTACAATATTTTCGCCATATAGATCAGCTGGTGTAGTCCCAGCGGAATGGCCGGGTGATTCTTTAAAAGTATTATTTAATAGTCCCATATCTCCATCAAACAACGATGCAATAACTGGTTGGCCTGGAATTTATAACGGCGAAGCTAGTAGCCCTAAATATAATCCATTAGGATGGCATTCTTTTAAAATTGTAGTTAAACAAACAGAACAAGAATATTACAATGTATACCTTCCCGGTGTAATGGCAGCTTATCCTGAAAACAATACATTAGAATTAGGCAAAACTTCTCATACAGTTTTATTTAATGACAATATAAATAAAGTTCCTAGGGATTTAAACGAGGTTGGACCTTTACAAAGGTTATTTAGAAGCTCTGAAGAATTGTTTGGTAGAGTTGAAAATTTAAACGCATCAACAGTCACAGCTGATAAAAATAAACAATACTATCCAGGAAGAAGCTCTGAAGTAGTTAGTTCAATAGCAGGCATGGATGATTTGTTTGGATTAAATCCGCTTTCGGTAGGGTATCCTGTTGCAGGATATAAAGAATTTTATCTTTACGAATCAGATCCTTTAATAGGCAGAATATCAACAACAACTCAATTTGGAGTAATTGCTACAGTTGTTGAAGCTACTGTAGATGGGGTTGTTAGTAATAACATTGATATTATTGTGGATGGTTTTTCTAGTGATCCATTATTACAACCAAAACCTGGCGACATAGTTACTGGATCAGGTATATTGGCAGACACTTCAGTTGTTAATTTTACTCCTGGTACTTTTACTGTTAGAGTTAATCAAGCTCAGACATTAGCGGACGATACATTGCTTTTGTTTTCTCCGCAAGTTGCTCCTATTAATATACAAAACTTAGCAGTTTTTGAAACTAAACCAGTAGAATCTTTATTAGATATATTTTGGGAAACTTCAACCAGTGGACTAATAACTGATTTAAATACAGCTATATTAGATCAATCATTAGGAGGAGCAGATTTAGAAAATTTTGCAACAACTAATTTTACAGAAGCTGCAACTATAGGAACTATTATAACCGACGCTCCTTTTTATTTAACTAATAGCTTTGGCGCCCAAATTGCGCAATCAGATATATTAAGTTTTGAATTGCTTAGCGTAACTAGTGGAACTTCTGAAAACCCGGTAGATAGATTAAATGATTTTGAACTAGATTTGTCTTTAAATAATGGAACCTATCAAATAAAAACTAAAAGTTTATTTTGGTACGGTATCGAACCTGCTCCTAGAACTTTTATTTTTACATTTCAAGCTACAACAACCGATGGGACTCAAAGCTTATTTATTGAAACAGCAAATTTAACAAATATTGTTCCAGAAGTTGAATGTCTTGCTGATGGTACAACTATTGTTACTGATATAATTGATACTTTTGTAACACAAATAAAAGGCTATAATGGATCTGCTTATAAAAACGCTACTGGTCAAAACCCAGCTGTTGCAAATTTAGCGGGGCAAGATTTAGTATGGGAAATGATTCAAAAAGATTCCGCTGGAACAGTTTTAGCAGACGGACTTGGACCTTTTACAGCCACTCCTTTTATACCGGCAGAAGGAACAGATGGATTTGCATATATAAATATAACCAAAAATACTGTTACCGCGGGTAATTTTTCAATAGAAATAATATTGAAAGATGCTCAAGGAGAAGTTGAAGCAGGCTCGTTATCAACAAGCGCAGCAAGTTGTACTTTTAATGTTGAAATTGATGCACCTTGTGTTGATGGTTGCCCGGTTTTTGTTTTAACTAATAATCCAGGCAACATTATTGATGCAACTGCTGTATTTAATGGTGTTATAGGTGGAAGTTTTGTGGATAATGATCAAGAATTTGAAATTGAAGGTATAGCTTTAACTAATCCTACTTTAAATATATATAGTTATTGTACTCAAGAGGCTGTTGGAAATATACAAGCCGGGGATTTAGGAGCATCCGGATTAGATGGATCTTCTAAAGTACAAGCTTTCATAAATAACGTATGGGTTAACGCGGGAAGCATACAATATTATAAAACTGGAGGAAATTTTACTGGCGAAATAAAAATGAGAGGACCGCAATTAATTGACTTTTCCACTATACCTGTTAAAACTCAATTAAGATTTTTTACTGGAAAAAAACAAATAGGTTACACAAATCAAGCTGGAACTCGCTGTGATGCAATTTTTAATTACAAGCATATATTTAGTTTTTCTAGAGCGATTGGAGCACCAATAGAACTTTTTCCACCGCCAGGGCTTTTTCAGGTTAGTGTGTGCTATGCACCATGTACACCTCCTTTCCAGCAATGCGTTAGCCCTTTATGTCCTACAACCGTTGCGGGTTATGCGCCTTTTGTAGAAACTGGCATTCAACCTTCAGGAATTAGCGGTGGTGGCAACTCCTGCGGGAATGGACCATCACAACCTTACTGCGTTTAAAGATATGTTAATACCAATAAAAACAAGTAATAATTACCTATGGGAGCAGTAGTAGAAGTAAAATATTTTAACACTTTTATATTAAAAAAGACTATAAGCAATCCACCTGAAAAAGCAGTGTGGAATGGCTCATTTGGTATACCTCAAACTATTGGCGGTTATAGCAGACCAGGGTCTGACTTAACAGACTTTGGGAATTGGGCAATAGAAGAATCTAGAATTAGAGGGGGTTATAATAATACAACCGTAGATTTTGGTGTAAAAGCTTATTTAGTTGAAGATGAACCTAATGCTTCCAACAGAATAAATTCATTAATATACTCTGGTATATTTAATTCTAGAACAGGTATAAATAGAACTAATGTATTTTCAATAGGAGAAAATATAACTAAATCAGTAGACCCAGCAAATGGCTCAATACAAAAACTTTATGCTGAAGACAACAGATTAATTATATTTCAAGAAAGTAAAGTAAGTAGAGCTTTAATAGACAAGGATGCAATTTACACAGCCGAGGGATCAAGCCTTGTAACTGCTTCAAATTTAATCATTGGAGATGTACAGGCGTATGCAGGGGATTATGGAATAAGTACTAATCCGGAAAGCTTTGCTGTTTATGGGTATCAAAAATATTTTTCAGATGCAAATAAAAATGCAATATTAAGACTTTCTATGGACGGTATAACTGAAATATCGGCAGCTGGTATGATTGACTTTTTTAGAGATAATATAAATAAATTTTCAGTTCCTTCATTTCCAGCCAGGCTAATAGGTGGTTATGATATATACAATAAGCAGTATGTTGTGTCTATTCAAAAAAATGTGCTATTACAAGATTTAAGTTATGAAACATTGTCTTGGGACGAAAGGGTTAAAGGATGGATTGGCTTTTTTAATTATCAACCGGATCAAATATTTAATTTAAGAAATCAAACATATAGTCTTAAAAATGCGGGGCTTTGGCAGCATTATACTACAAGACCTACAAGTTTTTATAATACAACTTATCAGTCTTCTATAACTTTTGTTTTAAATCCAGAACCAGAACAAAGTAAATCTTTTGAAACTATTAGTTATGAAGGAACAAATGGCTGGCAAGTAAATAGTATAACTTCAGATCCTGTGGGAGCTGGAGCTAGTTATGAAAACCCAGATGGTACTGGTTGGGTATTTACTCAAGACGATGCGGCTGGCAACATGGAAGCAACTCCGCCAGTTCCAAGTATTAGAAGCTATACCACTGGAGCTTTTGATAACTACGGAAACGAATACCCTGCTGTATTAAATCCACCAATAAACTATGCTGGCTTTAATAGAAAAGAAAATACCTATGTTGCTAATTTAATAAACAACTCTTCAGCGGCAGAAGCTGAGGTTGTTTTTGGTGATTCCATTAGCGGTATTAAAGGTAATTATGTAACAGTTGTTATGCAAACTGATGGAGTAACTGATAATACAGGGGTTAAAGAATTATTCTCTGTTAGTTCAAAATATACAAGAAACAACGGATATGAACAATAAAAAAACAATATTATGCCAATACCATTAATAGCCGCAAGTATAATTGGCGGAGCTGGATCTATAGTTGGGGGTATTTTTGCCGGTCGTGCAGCAAAAAAAGCTACAAGAGCAGCAGAAAGAGAAAAAGCTAGACTTCAAAATAAATTAAATCATCTTGAGGCTAATAGACAAGATGTAATAAATCCTTATGAAGGCATTGAAGATTTAAGTGCTTTAATAAGCAATCCTTTTGCAAACTTATCAGTAGCCACAGGTGCTGCTGAAATGAAAATTGAAGAAGCTGATATATCTTTAGCAAATACACTAGACACTATAAGAGCAACTGGCTCTGGAGCAGGCGGAGCAACCGCTCTAGCTCAAGCCGCTTTAAAATCTAAACAAGGAGTTGCTGCTAGTATTGAACAGCAGGAAAAAACTAATGAAGATAAAAGAGCGCAAGGAGAACAGCAAATGGAACAACGCCAAATGTCTGAAGCACAAAGACTACAACAAGCAGAAGTAGAAGGTAGTGCTTTTGTTTTTGGTCAACAAGAAAAAAGAGAACAACAACAATTAGATAGAACAGCGTCTTTACTAGGCATGGCTGAAACCGTAAGAGCTCAGTCTCAAGCGGACCAAACAAGCGCGACTCTTGGCATGATTGGCGGGGTTACAGATGCTCTTAGCGGAGTTGCAGGTGCTGGCGGATTTGGTGCTGGTTAATATTAAATAAAAAAAATGGAAGACAACAATTTATCTAAAAACCTTTACTTAAGACAATTTAACGAAAGTAACGCCATTGCTTATAGTAAAACATTTGTATCTAGCGCAAGCGATTATAATTTTCAATTATTAGATAACGCTTATAGAAATGCTGGTAAAATATATGCAAAATTAAAAATAGCAGTTGAAACTAATAAGTGCCAATCAGAGCATTGCTCTATGGAATTATCACAATTAAAACAACTAGAAGAAGCTCCTCAAGTTTCTTTAGATTTTTTATCTTCTTTAATGGCAGATTTAGGTATTACAGACGAGCCTAACTTTGATTTAAACAACGATTACAGATACATGGTTGCAAATAGTTTGATGAACGGTAAGCCTGGTTATTCTAAAACAGATGGCTATAACGCTTATTTGGATCTTATGCCTGATGGTTCTCAGCAAATAATTTTTGTGGGCCCTGCTTTTTACATGCCTTTAACTATTAACAGCTCTGCTTTAAATTCATTAGCCGCTTCTGGCACTTCCTTAATTGCATCTACTCCTGACATAAATAAGGACATGCTAAGACTTTTAACTGAGGTTGGTATATTTGCTGCAAATGCGATAAGTGAGAATGGGGAATTAAAACCCGCGGCAAAAATTGTTGATGAGTACGTAATGATAAACACAGATGGCTCAATTGATTACGAGATTATAGACATTGGAAACGGCAAAGGTAGAAACGTGTTTAAGTATGATCTTGATAAAATTGAAAAAAAAGTTACTCCATTTATAAATGCTGAAGTAGCTGGTTTAATGAGCTCTGAGCAAGACGTAATTGCAGCTTGGAACGTTTATATATCTAAAGGCACAAGTGTTGAAGAGGACGCTCAAATGGCTCAGAACGCTAACGCAGGAGCATCTAGTTGGAGCTATGAAATAGATTTGCCTTTACAGCAAGACAAAAAAGTTTTATTTGAAACAAAATACAAAGAATACTTTATGAATAATTATCTAAAACAATTTACTACTAACCAATTACCAACGGTTAAAGAAGATGCAGCAGTTTTTGATTTAGCAGAGGCTAAAAAAGCAAAGGCTCAAAAGTTTTTAAAAGATAATAATTTAAATTAAATTAAATGAACGAATTAGAAGAATACGCAGCTTCACTGCCTTCTCCATTAAGTAGAGAGGCAAGAATAAAGCTTATTGAGCAATGGAAAATAGACAATAATTGGGGTGAAGAAAAGCCTCAACCAGCTGAAGATATAACTTACGGAGGAGAAGCCGTGGAAGAAGTTCTTGAAGCAGTAAAGACGGAGGGCGATGCAGCGGGTGCAGGTGTGGAGCCAGTGAAAGCAAAAGCACCAGTAGATCCTACGGATTTAGCGCTGGAAGATGGTTCATCGGAATTATTAATACCTGAAGAAGAATCGTTAAAAATAAACGAAAAAGTAAACTCAATTGATTTAAATACTTCTGTAAAAACAAAGCGCTTGGGGGGTAAGTTTTCTCAATCTTTTGATGTAGATATTGTTCCTTACGAAGAACAAAGAATTGAAGCTAAAAATATTCTTAAAGAACAAGGGATAGAATTAAACGAAAAAGCAATTCAAAACAAAATGAGAATTTTGATTCGTTCTAAAGAAGAAGACAATTATAGAGCAAGAGAGCATGATAAGAATGCCCCAGGGTTTTTTAGTCTTGATACTGTTAAAAGAATAAGCTCTACTGCAGGAAACATATTCAGTGGAACTTTAAGAGCGGAAGATTTTGCTAATAAAATAGCTATGAGAGTTTTATATCCAGAGGAGTTAAATGAAATTGAAGGAAAATTTGTTTTTGCTAAAGACGCGTCTAACGAATCAAAAGAAATTAATAATTTTATTGCTAACTCTCCTGTTGGAACACTTAAAGACTTTAGTGAAAAACTAATACTTCCAGCATATAGCAATACAAAAACAATTTTTGAAAACTTAACAGGTGAAAATGTAGATGAATTAGCTTTAGAACTTGCTGACAAAACAGACGAGTACGTAGAAAAATTAGATAAAGAAGTTTTTCAATACGAAATGGGTGTAACAGAAATGTTTAGCGATGCTATAGAACAAGGGGATTTTTCTGGATACATTAGAGCTTTAACTAGAACAACTAAAGAAGCAGCGGCTTCTGCTCCATATATGGCTGTTGCTGCGGTGCCTGGAGGATTAGGGATTATTGGTGTTTCTACAGCAGCCGGAGGAGAATTTAAAGAAAACAGCGAAGCCTCTAAAGCTTACAATGAATTAATAAACTTAAAAATAGTAGACCCAGATTACGATAGTAAAAGAAAAAAGTTAGAAGAAAAAATAAGAAACGGAAAAATAAGTTTACAAAATTTAGCTCATCATTCAGTTGTTGGGATTAGTAATAGTATTTTTGAAAGATGGTCAGGAGGCTTAGCAAGAAACTTTTTCAACACTTTTAAAAGTCAACCAAAAGAAATTATTGAAAAAAACCTTAAACAATATGTTTTAGGCTTTATAAAAGATAGCGGTGGAGAGGGCTTAACAGAAGGAATACAAACAGCAATAGAAAAAGCTTCAAATTTTTTAATCCAAGGAAAAGAAGTTGATTTTAAAGAAGCAATGCAAGAAATCTACGACGCCTCTATAATTGGAACAGTCTCTGGGGCAGGGCCTAGCGGCGCTTCTAATAGTATTAACATACTTAAGACAGGCATAAATAATAATAAACAAAGATCATTAATAAAAGAAGCGGGTGTTAGCAACGCTGTAGAGCTTTTTGAAGGTGATATTATGCCTCAAGGCTTAGATTTTACATCAATACCTAATGGAGGTGTTAAAATAGATGCAGAACTAAATTTGCAGGTTTCTAAAGGTGAAAAAACGATAGAAGAAGCTAATATAGTAAAAGAAAGATACAGAAATATTCAAGGATCTGTAAATAAATTAAAACCTTTAGGCATTAGCATAGAAAATCAACCAGCTATGGTTGACTTAATGATTGAGCAAAAAAATTTAAAAAATACTATAAAACAAGCAGATAATTCTAGTTTAACAAAAGCAGAGTCAGATAGACTTAGTGAAATAGACGCAGAGTTAGGCAACATAATAATAAAAGATAGGTCTGACAAAATAGACAAAGGCGCTAAAACAGCAGCGGCAGACGCCAGTACTGATTATAAAGCTCTTGAGACACAAGAAGAAGTTGATGCAGCTATAGCTGAGCTAGTGGAAGATGGTGGTGTGATAGATGAAAAAAACTCTGATAACTACGGTACTTTTGTAGTTATAGAACAAGGAAAAGGTAAACCTGATAAAAGAGTTATAATAATAAACAAACAAGTAACTAGAGAAGATGCTTCTTTAGGTGTTCTTAGTAGAGGTGGTCATGAAGTTGGTCATGCTATATTATATGAAACTTTTAAAAAAGATCCAAATCTTGCTGTAAAACTAGGTAAAGATGTAATCGGAGAGCTTACGTCAAATCCTAACGTGAAAATGACACCAGCATTTCAATCTCAATTAGATCAATACATTAACGATGATAAAATATCTGAAGCTGACACGATGGAAGAAGCTATCGTTCTTATTAGTAATGGTATAAGCGAAGGTAATATTACTATAAACGAAACAACAGCTATGAAAATAGGTGATTTCATACGTAGAACGTTAAGCGCTATGGGTATGAATGTTAAATTTAAAGATGGCAAGAGTGTTTTAAATTTTGTTAGAGACTACACAGATAGTGTTCATAGAAATTCCGGTCTATCTAAGGGTTTAAAAAAAGCAGCGGCTAAAGGAGCTAAGATAGATGTAAAAGTTCCAACAGATATAGAAGCTGAGGTTACAAATGTCGTAGCTAAAGAAAGTAAAAGAGACACAGGCGCTATAGCTTCTACTAAAGTTCAAGAAATATACGATACACAAGGTGAAGCTGGAGCTTTTGACATTATAAAACAATTTAAGCCCATAGTAAGTAGAATAGTAGAAAAAAGAAGTGAAGCACCTAACTTTGATCGTCAACTTTTAACAGACGAAATTGAAACAGGTAAGCGTGGAATATTTGATTTAATAAAAGAATACAATCCAGAATCAAGCGTGCCCTTAGCTGCTTATATAAATAAGTTTTTACCAGCTAGAGCTATTGAAGCTTCTCAAAGAGTTTTAGGTGAAGAGTTTACCGTGGACGTTACAGAAGCTAAAGGCGTAATGGCTGAGGAGGTTGAAAATGAAGTTGCTACAAAGACTACTAAAAGAAAAATAAAACCTAGCTCACTCATATCTAATGATGCTGTAAGTAAGATCAAAGAACAAATACAGGAAAAGATTGAAGGCATCGATCCTAAAAATTTAACGTTTAAAAAACTTGGTGACTTAGCTCCTGAAATTATTGCAGCTGAAATTGGTATACCAGTTAAAAAACTTACTGTACCCGCTGCTAATTTATCAAAAGGCGATGCAACAGCTATTCAACAATTTGTCAATAAGAACGCCGATAAATTATTAAAGATATTACCACAAGGCGCAGTAGTGGAAGCTGCAACAGAGAAGCTCTTAGGCACCTCCACAGGCGTGCCAAAAGGATTGCTTGACGCATTTTATACTAAAAAAGCTAGACTTAGTAAAGGCGCTGGGCTTGCTCCGTTTGTTTTAAATAAAGGAATAAACAAGGCACAATTTTTAGAAGCGTTTGGTATTGTCAAAGGTAAGAAAGCTGAAGGGTTTGACGCTAGATCTTCTCAAGCCCAGGCTTTAAAAGGTATAGCTGGCTTGTACGGTAAATTAGTTACAAATGAAATTGTAAGATCTGACACAGATTTAAGCTTAGAAGCTAAGCAAAATGTTGCGGCCGGCAAGAATAAAGCTATGGCTAGTAAAAGGCTTGATTTTAATACCGCTAGAGAAATATCAAAGAAACCATACGAAGTTAAGCTTACTAAAAAAATTGACACTAGAACAACTTCTAGAGGAAAAGAAGTTAAAATAAAAGTAACAGATTTAGAATCTAAAGAAATGCAAGAGTTTACGTCTGTTGTAAATGATTTTCTTGAAACAAATCCTATTTATGGGCCTTATCTTAGACAAGGTTACACTGGCACAAAGCAAACCCATACTTATGGCTTAGTGTCTATTTTTGATAAGTATGTACCAGGTTTTAAAGACGCTAAAAAACTTATAACAAGGCTTGCGTATTCTAAATCTAGATTTCAATCTAAAAAAACAATAGACAAAGCTATACCTACTTTAAAAGCAGATAACAAAGCAAGAATGGATATGCTTAAAAATATGGCTTTAGACATTGAAGCGTTTTTAGCTATTGAAGGGAATAAAGATAAAGCTTATGTTTTTGAACAATTTTTTAAAGATGGATCAAGAGATCAAAACCACCCTTTAAGGTACTTAATACCTCTTAAGTTTGCAACAGTAAATCCTTTAAATTTAAGTTTAAATGTAAACGAAGAAGTTACTGAAGAGCATACTAGTCCAGTCGTTGGAATTGGAAGACTAATAATGGATGCTGCAAAAAATGGAAATGTTGAACAGGTGTTTGCAGAAGTAATTGAACCCTCTGCGGCTCAAGGCGGATTGCTAAGAAGCATAGACGAAAACATGTCTTCTGCTTTAAAGCAAGATCAAGCTAATGAGTTTTACGAAACAGTACTTCAGCTAAATAAAGAAGGTAAGTTAGATTCTGTAAATGAAGCTCTTTGGTATATTAGATACTCAATAGAAAACGACGTAAATCCTTTTTCTTTAATGCTTCTTGAAAAAGGAATTACAGTTGGAGAATATTTTTTAGGTAAATCTGAAATTTCAAAAGTAGGTTTAATTGAAACTCAAGCAATAGCTAATGATCTTATAAACCAAGTGCTGACAGGTAAAATTACTCAAAAGCAAGCTAAAAAACAATTTAAAATACAACAAACACAATTACTGCCTGGCAAAGTAGCAGCGTCAAAACGTAATAGCGGTTTAATACCTAATGCTATAAAGTATGATAAGCCTATAACTGTTCAAACAGCTATTAATGCTTTAGAAAAAACAGATAAAGCTTTAGGTAATGCAAGAAAACTGGATGCTCCTGTTAAAAAAATTAGAGTATTTGACTTTGATGATACATTGGCAAAATCAAAAAGCATGGTTATTGTTAATATGCCTGATGGTTCTATTAATCAAATAAACGCAACTCAATTTGCACAACAAGCAGCAAGCTTAGAATCTGAAGGCGCTGAGTTTGATTTTTCTGAATTTAGCAAAGTAGTTGAAGGAAAAAAAGGACCTTTGTTTGATGTTGCTAAAAAAATAGCGGATGCTCGTGGAACTGAAGATGTTTTTATACTTACCGCAAGACCTCAAGGTGCTGACGGCCCTATAAAAGCTTTTATGGAAGCTAACGGCATAAATATACCTTTAAAAAATATAACAGGTTTAGGTGATGGTACAGCTCAAGCAAAAGCCGGATGGATTATGGGCAAGGCAGCTGAAGGCTATAATGATTTTTATTTTGCAGATGATGCCGTTAAAAACGTGCAAGCGGTTAAAGATGTACTTGGGCAAATAGACGTTAAATCTAAAGTTCAATTAGCTAAAGCCAGTAAAAGAACAACTTTTGATACTATCGTAAATGATATGATTGAAGATTCTTCTGGCATTGAAACTTATAAACAATATTCTGCTGCTAGAGCACAAACAGTTGGAGCTAGCAAAGGCAAATTTAATTTCTTGATCCCCGCAAGCGCTGAAGACTTTACAGGCTTGTTATATAAGATGTTAGGTAAAGGTAAAAAAGGCGATGCTCAAATGGCATTTCTTAAAACTAATTTACTTGATACTTATGATAAAGCTGAGTCAGCCGTAACACAAGCTAAAATAGCTGCGGCAAATGATTTTAAAGCATTAAAACAAAACTTAAAAACTTTACCTAAAAGTTTAAGCAAGTTAACAGGTATTGGTGGGTTTACATTTTCGCATGCCGTTCGTGTAGCCGTGTGGTCAAAACAAGGCATGGATATACCTGGGTTGTCTAAAAAAGATATAAAAGAATTAAACGATTTTGTAGATAACAATGCTGAGCTTAGCGTTTTTACTGATGAGTTAATGAAGATTCAAAAAGGTAAACCATATCCAAAGCCGGGCAAAAGCTGGTTAGGTGGTAATATTACTAGCGATATCATAAATGATATTAACAAAGTTAATAGAGCAGAATATCAGCAAGAGTGGAGAGAAAACATTGATATTATATTCTCAGAAGATAATATGAATAAAATGGAAGCTGCTTACGGAACTAGATGGCGTAGAGCTATGGAAGATTCTTTGCGTAGAATGAAGTCTGGTAGCAACAGACCTCCTGGAGGCAACAGTGTAACAGATGGACTACTTGATTGGCTAAACAATTCAGTTGGTGCTGTAATGTTCTTAAATACAAGATCTGCACTGCTTCAAACTATATCTGCGGTAAACTTTATAAACTGGGGTGATAATAACATAGTAAAAGCAGGATTAGCGTTTGCAAACCAAAAACAATTTTGGGGTGACTTTATGACACTTATGAATTCTGATTACTTAGTAGAACGTAGAAACGGTCTTAAAATTAACGTAAGTGAATCTGAAATTGCTGATGCCGTAAGAGATTCTGATAACAAAGTAAAAGCAGCTATAGCATTTTTGCTTAGCAAAGGTTTCGTAATGACAAGGTTTGCGGATAGTTTTGCAATTGCAACCGGAGGATCTACTTTTTACAGAAACAGAGTGAAGGCTTTAGTAGGCAAAGGTATGGAACAAAAAGCTGCAGAAGCACAAGCTTTTGAAGACTTTAGGCAAATAGCAGAAGAAAGTCAGCAGTCAAGTAATCCAAATAGAATTAGTCAGCAACAAGCATCTGGCGCTGGTCGTGTCATATTAGCTTGGGCAAATACACCCATGCAATATGCTCGTATACAAAAAAGAGCTGCTCAAGATCTTATAAATGGTCGTGGTGATTGGAAAACTAATGTATCTAAAATAGTTTATTACGGCGCTGTGCAGAATTTAATATTCAACGCGCTGCAACAAGCTGTATTTGCTTTAGGATTTGGTGAAGACGAAGATGAAGAAGTTCAAGACGCTAAGAAAAGCGAAAAGATTTCAAGAATAGCAAATGGTATGATTGATTCACAACTTAAAGGTCTAGGTATAGGCGGGGCCGCTGTGGTTGCATTAAAAAGCACCTTAATGGAGTTAGGCAAGCAATACTCTAAAGACCGCCCTAAATATGAAGAAGCTGTGTTTGATTTATTAGGTTTTTCACCGCCTCTTGGTTCTAAAGTTCAAAAAATATATAGCGGGCTTAGAAGTTTTAGCTGGAACATGAAAGACGTTAAGGATAAAGGTTTAAGCCTAGACAATCCAGCTTACTTAGCAGGAGCGCAAATAGTTACAGGTCTTACTAATATTCCGCTAGATAGAGTTATTAAAAAACTAAATAGCATGCGAGGAATTGTAAGCGAGCAATCTTCTCTTTGGCAAAAAGTTGCCTTAGGTCTTGGTTGGTCCACATGGGATGTAGGTCTTGGTTATTACGGGGGATTTGATGCGGCAAAAGTTTTAACACCTGAAGAAGAAAAAGTTAAAGAAATTGACGATATGAAAAAGTTAACTAAAACAAAAGAGCAAATTGATATGCTACTTGATTTAGGGTTAACTAAAAAAGAAATAAAAGCTTTAGGTAAAGAACAGGCTAGAGTTAAAAAAATAATTGAATTACAAAACGCTGAGGCTAAGCCTAAAAAAGAAACTAAGGTTAAAAAAGAAATAAAAGAAGAAACAAAACCCGAGCCAAAAGCAGAAACTGAAGTAAAAGCAAAACCTAAAACCGAAAGCGTTGAAAGAAGGCTTAGAAGACAATTTGATTCTATTAAAGATGAAAACAAACCTGATCAAGTAAAAACATTACTTAAGTTTGGTTTAACCAAAAAACAAATAAGAGATTTACAATACGAAAAAAATAGAGTAAACAAAATATTAGAATTAATGGAAAAAAATAAATAATGAGCATATCAGATATTAAAATGTACGCAATGAGTTTTGGAGTTGTTGGAATAACAACATTTGGACATATAGAAACTTGGTTAAAAATTACCTTGCTTCTTGTAACTATTGGATACACCGTAACAAAATGGGTTAAACTTAAAAAAAAATAATATGAAAAGTAAAGGATCACCGCTTCACATTAAAGAAGCCGCTTACGAAAAACAAAATCGTAAAATGCGTAAAGAAAACCCAGGAATGGGTAAAAGACTCACGTCTGGAACAAGTCCTCGAAGAGTGTCATTTGCATGCAGATTTGGTGGCATGGCTGGAGCAATGAAAGACGCTAAAGGAGAGCCAACAAAAAAAGCTATGGCTTTAAAAAAATGGGGCTTTGGAAGCGTTGGAGCAGCTAAAAGTTTTTGTAGTAAAAATAAATCTAAAAAATAATTATGAAATCAGGACTTTATAAAAAATATATATCAAAATCAGATTCTTTTGATAAAGAATTTGAAGATCTTCAAAAAACAAATAAAACAGAAGAAGTAAATCTTGGAACAATAAAAAACAAAAGAGTTAATTGGAGCGACAATCCAATACCTGAGGATGACAAGAAAACACATCCTAAATTTAGCCAAGCCATGAAAAATATAAATACTTTTAGCAAAATGAAACCTGGCGAAAAAGCAACGCAGTATTTTAAAAAGAACTTAGAAGGACCTGCTATTAAGTATAATAGCAAAACTTATTCACTTCAAGCTTTAATACCAGATTAATATGAAGTATTTTAAATTAGAAGAATTTGATTCGCCGGATGAAGTTGGTAGTGGAAAACATATGCATCAAGAAATATTGCATATGCTAGACGCTGTTAGAAAAAAGTTTGGCAAACCTATAAAAATAAATTCTGGTTACCGCACGGTTGCTAGAAATAAAAAAATAGGTGGAGTTTCAAAATCTTCTCATTTAAAAGGCTTAGCTGTAGATATATCCTGCAATAATTCCGTTGATAGATTTAAGCTTTTAAACTTACTACTAGAAGCTGGATTTAACAGAATAGGTATAGCAAAAACATTTATACATGTAGATATAGATAAAAACAAATCTCAGAATGTAATCTGGGGATATTAAATATAAAGTAATGGCAAAATTAAAAAAAGGAAGACTATCAGAAATAGTTAAAGAGCTAGCAGGAGCTTCTAAAATGCATTTAAAGCAATCTAAAGAAATAGAAAGCCATATTGATGATATGGAATCTCCGCTTAAAAAAACTAGAAAAAGAAAATTAACCGCAAGCTGTAAAGCTGCCGCTAGAAACAAGTTTGATGTATATCCATCTGCTTATGCTAATATGTGGGCTTCAAAGCAGCAAGGTAAAGGTAAGTGTTAATGGCTTTTAATATAAATCCTCCTTTTCATAAAGGTTCAAAAGGTGGTGGAACCACTAAAGCCTGTTTACCAAAAGCAAAGATTGCTAGCATGAGCTCCGAAGCTAAAAGTAAAGTTATTAATGCCAAAAAATCAGCTGGCGGTAAAGGAAAGAGAGTAAGATCCAGCAAAAGCAATGTTAGCGGGACTAGCGCAAACAGTCTTACGGACTGGGTTAAACAAGATTGGAGACAAGTTGCTGATCCGAGTAAAAAATGTGGTGAAAAATAAAAAGGAACAAGATAAATAGGCGTACCATACCTAATAGTTCCTGTAACCAGAAAGGGCCCTCATAACGAGAGCCCTTTTTTGATTTTAACCATCACACGCCAAACAATCTTCATTCATTGCTGTGGCTGCAATATCGCCTCGTAAAACGCTTTCTGTTCTTGTATAGTATAAAGTCTTAACTCCTTTTTTCCAAGCCTCGAAATGCACCTTATTAAGCCATTTAGGCGTTGCTTCAGAGGGGAAAGCTAAGTTTAAACTAACTGATTGATCTACATACTGCTGTCTCAATCCAGCTTGATTAACTAGCTCTAGCTGATTAATTTCTTTAAAAGTTTTAAATACCTCCTTTGCGGGGATGTCGTGGCCCATAGTAACATCATTAAGCTGAGCAATGTCTTGGACAGAGCCACCGTCAGCCAAGATCTTATTCCATATTTCTTCATTGTTTATTTTATGTTTTCTTAATAATTTAACTAGCGTAGGATTCTTACGTATAAATGTACCTTTAGCTGATTGTTCTGTAAATACATTAGCGGCCCAGGGTTCTATGCCCGCCGAGACATTGCCACTGAGCTTACTATTGCTAACAGTGGGAGCAACAGCGCGAAGATGAGTATTACGCATGCCAGTTCCAGCACACCACAAAGGTTCTCCATAAGTTTCTGCAAGCGCCATGGAAGCTCTTTCGCTTTCAATTTTAATTTGCGAAAATATTTTCCTAGTTTCAAACTGAGATAGTAAACCTTCGAAAGGAATGCCCTTTTCCTGGAGATATGTATGCCATCCGAGGACACCCAAACCGAGTGCACGCCCTTTTTGTGCAGATCGTACAGAATTTTCGAATCCGCGTAATCCCTTCGCCCTTTGAATAAATTCTTCCATAACACCGTCAAGAAACCAAATGGCGTCATAAATAAGATTAGTGTCTTTCCATTCGTCATATTTTGCTAAGTTTAAAGATGATAAGCAACATACAAAGCTATGGCTTT
>Ga0302121_10000495_pt1 | contig 21162 bp, 13 predicted proteins | sample CB21_surface_MG_FD_203120 | JGI IMG/M metagenome (GOLD analysis project Ga0302121, IMG submission 203120) | Marine microbial communities from Western Arctic Ocean, Canada - CB21_surface | ecosystem: Environmental > Aquatic > Marine > Oceanic | place: Canada: Western Arctic Ocean | collected... | reverse complement strand
TAAAACTGACTGGAAATATCTTAACGATGCATCTACTCGTGGTGGAATGCAAGTTTCAGGTATTGATGGAGTTCTTATTCCTGCAGGTACTTCTACTGTATATGATCAAATTTTAGGATCTAATATCCGTAGACCATTCCTACACGTACGATACAGAGCTTCTGAAACAGAAGATAGAAGAATGAAATCTTGGATTACAGGTTCAGCAGGTGGTGCTTACACTACAGGACTTGATTCTATGGTAGTTCACTTTTTATCTGAAAGATGTTTATGTGTACAAGGTGCTAACAATTTTGTATTGTTTACTGCATCATAGTATTTTTGATAAAGATAAGGCGTCATACATTTGGCGCCTTGCTTTATCTTTTTTAATTATTTAATTTTATTATATCATGGCTAAAAAAGCTACAAAAGCAGTAGAAAATGTTGAGGTTGCAACTCAAACAATTGAACAACCAGTTATTAAAAAAAATATTCAACCTGTAAAACCTAGTTGGGAAATAAAAGATAGGACTTATGTATTAAAAGGAGACAAATCTCCTATTACTTATACTATTCCTGCTAGACACAGTGCTAGATTTCCACTGCTTTGGTTTGACGAAAAAACAGGTGAACAAAAAGAATTAAGATATGCTACTAATCAAAACTCTGTATTTGTTGAAGATCAAAAAGGAGAAGCAACATTAGGACATATTGTATTTAATGATGGCACATTAACAGTGGCCAAAAAGAATCAAAATTTACAAAAAATGCTTTCGCTGTATCACCCTGCTAAAAATATAAAGTATGGGGAATTTGATCCTGCGGAAATAGCAATGGATGAATTAGAAGATTTAGAAATTACTATTGATGCATTAAACATGGCTAGAGAAATGGATATTGATTTAGCAGAAGCAGTATTAAGAGTAGAGATTGGATCTAAGGTATCTAACATGAGTTCTAAGGAGGTTAGAAGAGATTTGATTATATTTGCACAACGTAATGCAGATTTGTTTATAGAGCTTGCTAATGACGATAATGTCCAGCTTAGAAACTTAGCTATCAATGCTACTGAAGCAGGTATTATGACTCTTTCTCAAGATCAAAGAACATTTACTTGGGCATCAAACGGAAGAAAAGTAATTAACGTTCCTTTCGATGAAAATCCATATTCAGCTATGGCAGCATACTTTAAAACAGATGAAGGTGTAGAAATTTATAAGTCTATAGAGAAAAAACTTTCATAACGTGTAATATTTATAATATATAGAGCCGTCATTTGGCGGCTTTATTATTATATAACAAAAAATAAACAATGGCAATAAATGTAAATACTGTATATCAAACAGTTTTGTTGATATTAAATAAAGAACAAAGAGGCTATATGACCCCTGATGAATTTAATTCAGTGGGTACTCAAGTTCAGCTTGAAGTATTTGAAAAATACTTTGAAGATTTAAATCAACAAATACGTGTGCCACAAACAGATTTTAATTATTCTGATAGAGTAGAAAATATAGATGAAAAAATTGCTATATTTAAAACTTTTGGTAATGCTGTATATGATAGTACTTCATCACCAGGGCAAACATATTTTACTTTACCAACAACAGACGCTTATGGCGCTACTGCAACTTTTTATAGATTAGGTACAGTAACATATAACAATGAAGTTGAACTTCAAAGACTTCAAAGAAATGATTTTTATACTTCAGAAAAATCAAAATTGACTAAAGCAACTACAACTTTTCCAACATACTTATATGAGAATGAAAAACTATTTGTTAGACCTACAAGTATAATAAATAATATTCAAGTTGATTATGTAAGAAAACCTTTAAATCCTATATGGGGTTTTACAGTAGGTACATTAGGTCAATATCAATACAATACTACAGCTTTTAGCGCGGGCATTCCTACTGGCTCAAGAAACTTTGAATTGCATGAATCTGAACAAAGTGAAATTATATTAAGAATATTGCAATATGCTGGAATAATAATAAGAGATCCTCAAATAATACAAGCCGCTGCACAGCAAGTGCAAATGGATGAAATGAATAAAAAAAGCTAATAAATTATGGCCAAACCTGATGGTGGTTTAATACAAGAAACCAATAGACAATATTACGAAGGCGCACAAAGTTTTGTTGCAGATGGAACAAGCGGTGTTTTTACAGCTAATTTTAATACAGATTTAGTTTTTGGAAGCTTTGATCCTACTGAAGTAGATTATGGATTAAATAATTTTAAACTATTTACTAGTCCTAACGGGTTAGCTGGGTCTTATACTGAATATACGAATGCTTATAGTGTTGTTAATAATGTTATAACATTTACTGCGCCTCCCGCACAATTTACTGTGGTAGTTGTGCAATTAAAAGTATTAACTGGAGGTAATTATGGAAACGGAGATGCATATGGAAATATTGTAGAAAACAATTATGGAGGTTATCAATATGTAAGTATACCTGAATTAGTTACAAATTTTATGGTAGGTTATGTTGGGGCTGGTAAAATAATAGCAAGTGTAAAACGTAATGATGTTATATTTCACGTTAAGCGTGCACTGCAAGAGTTTAGTTACGATACCTTAAGAAGTATTAAATCGCAAGAAGCAACTATCCCACCTAATTTATCTATACCTATTCCTCAAGACTATGTTAACTATGTGCAAACATCTTGGGTTGATAATATAGGTGTTAAACATATTATATATCCTACAACTTTAACATCAAATCCAGGAAGCTTATTGCCTCAAGATTGGCAGGGTATACCTATTCAAGATAATTTTGATGAAGATTTAGATTCAACATCTATAACAGAAGCAAGGTGGGCCGCAGCAAATGATAATTTAATAGTAGGTAATATTAATAGCAATACTGTTAACTCTGGTTTAACTCCGGCTGGCGAAGGCGTTTTTGAGCAAGGATTTTTAGGACAACGATACGGGCTAGATCCCGAAACATCACAAACAAATGGTTGGTTTACTATAAATGATAGAGAAGGTAAAATGTCTTTTTCTAGTAATTTAAGAAATAAACTTATTATTTTAGAATATATATCTGATGGCTTAGCATATGATCAAGACATGAAAGTTCCTAAAATGGCAGAAGATGCCATATACTCATATATTAATCATGCTGTATTAGCTACTAAAGCAAATACTCCTGAGTATTTAGTTAATAGATATAAAAGAGAAAAAAGCGCAAAACTTAGAAATGCTAAAATTAGATTGTCTAATATTAAATTAGATGAAATAGTACAAGTAATGAGAAATAAATCTAAATGGATTAAATCATAAATTAAATGGCTGAAGTTAAAAATGCTTTTATTAAATCCAAAATGAATCAAGATTTAGATGGTAGGTTATTACCGTCTGGGGAATATAGAGAAGGAGTTAATATACAAGTTAGTAAATCAGAGGGGCCTGATGTAGGTGCTTTAGAAAACGTTAGGGGTAATGAATTAATAGCAGACTTTAGAACTTTAACAGGTGTTCCTAATATTGACGTTATTGGACAGTACACCGATATTACTAATAACGTTATATATGTATTTTTAACAAATTATACAGACCCAACTGTACCTATTAGACAAACATATAATCCTAACACAGCTGATAATTTTATTTTTTCTTACAATATATCTACCGGTGATGCAGTACAATTAATTGGCACTTCTCCTTCTACCTCAAGTAGCTGGTTAAACTTTTCAAAAAATAATCCGATATATGGCATTAATGTTTTAGAAGATTTGTTATTTTGGACAGATAATAGGAATCAACCAAGAAAATTAAATATTTCTGATGCTACTTTAGCAGCCAATCCTTCATCTACAACTAATTTTTCTATATCAAATTATTATACTTTAGAAGAACAAATATCAGTTGCTAAACTATATCCTTACCAATGTGCTGAATTGTACCGATCTAACGGAGCGGTTCCTCCTGTATATTCTACTTCAATGCTTGATGCAGTTAGTGAATATTTACCAAATGGAGGATTGGGTACAGCAAATGGTAGTGGAACAAATACTGTAATAAATATATTAACGGCTAGTGTGCAAGGTCAAATTACTACCGGAGCTATTGTTTCTAGCTCAAGTATTAGTAGTTCGCCTACTATAGTTTCTATAGGCTCTGCTGTTGGAAACGTTACGCCAATTACATTAAGTGCCAGTGTTTCTTGGACAAATAATCAAAAAATAACATTCAATGCAAACCCTGATTATGAAGCTAATTATCCTGGAGATCCAGATTACCTAAGAAATAAGTTTGTTAGATTTAGTTATAGATATAAATTTGCTGACGGAGAATACTCTCCATTTGCGCCATTTACTCAAGCGGCATTTATACCACAACAAGATGGCTATTTTTTAGCAGGAGATGAAGATAATACTTTTAGAAGTACTGTAGTAGACTTTATGCAAAATAAAGTTAATAAAGTTATTTTAAGTATTCCTTTGCCTTCTACTAATATTTCTAATGATTATAAAATACAAGAAATTGATATATTATATAAAGAGTCAGATAGTCTTGCTGTAACTGTATTAGATACTATTTTAAATTCTGCATTACCAACCAATGCTAATTTTATAGATTATCAATATCAATCAAGAAAACCTTTTAGAACATTACCAGAATCCGCTTTAATAAGGGTATATGACAAAGTTCCAGTTAAGGCTTTTTCTCAAGAAATATCTGGTAATAGAGTTATATATGGTAATTTTCAAGATAAACATACCCCACCTAATCAATTAAGTTATAATGTAGGAGCTTTTGCAAAAGAAGATTTTGCTATAAATACAGTTAATCCGTCATTATCAACTACAAGTATTGTTGAATATCCAATGCACACTTTAAAGCAAAATAGAAATTATCAAGTGGGTATTGTATTATCAGATAAATTTGGTAGATCTTCAACTGTTATATTATCTTCTATTAATATAGGAGATGTTTTAAATACAGGAGGTAATGGATCTTTTGGAGGTGCAACTTATTTTCACCCATATAAAGGTATTCTTGATATAAATACTGAAGATAATAAAATAAGTACATGGGCGGGAGATTCTTTAAAAGTTTTATTTAATTCTGTAATACCAGAATCAGTAAATAGAAATGATTTACCTGGTTATCCTGGGTTATATGAAGGAAATGTTAGTGTAGCCAATTATAATCCTTTGGGGTGGTATTCTTATAAAATTGTAGTTAAACAATTTGAGCAAGAATATTATAATGCATATTTACCTGGAATTTTAAATGGTTATCCGGCAATAGAACCCACAAGTGCTGGTCAACCAGATCCTTTAAATTCAACAGCTTTTATTACTTTAATAAATGACAATATAAATAAAATTCCAAGAGATTTAAGTGAGGTTGGCCCTGAACAAAAACAATATAGAAGTAGCGTACAGCTTTATGGACGTGTTACGCCTAACGGCACGGGATTAAGCACAGATTATAATCAACAATTTTATCCAGGTACAGATTCTAATACTGTTAACACAGTAGGTGAGCAAAACTTTATATTAGGAATAGCAGTTGCTCCTGTTTCTTATGAAGAAGTTTATCAAACTACTTCAAATCCATATTTAGGTAGAATAACTCAAACGCCTGGAAATCCCATAGGTAGTCAAGTAGATCCAATATCAACCGCAGGATATTCTTTGTATTTAGGAGTATATGAAACGGCTCCTGTTGAATCTAGAATAAACATATTTTGGGAAACTTCTACTACGGGCTTAATATCAGATTTAAACGCGGCAATTATTTCAGGCGTACCTTCTTTAGAATCTACATTTTATCAGTTTTTATATGGAGGAAAAGAAAGCGATGCACCTGGCACCTATGTCAGTACACCTTTTGCTCCACAAATTAGCGGTACTGTATTAGATCCACCTGTATTAGAATTTAGCGATGTAACATTAACTAATATTATTCGAGGAAGCAATACTGTTGTACCAACTACTGGATCAGAAAGATTATTTGAATTACAAAAATTTCCTAAAGGAACAAATTTAGACGGGTTTGTATTTAACGGAACCGCTTGGTCAGCAGGGTCCTTGGCGTATGATTCATATGTTTTAAAAACTGCTCCTGGTGCATATTTTTATTATGGCCCATCGGATCAAATTAGTCAAATAAAAGATTTTCAATTTATTTTTTCAGTTACCGAAAATGATTCATCTGGAAATGTTGTAAAAGTTTATGATATACAAATTATTGAAGAAGGTGTATTAGAAAATTCATCACCTATTATAACAAATACAGAATGTACAACAGGTTTAATAATTCCAGAAACAGGGCCTAGTGATGGTGTATTTATTACAATGACAGGAAATAATGGAATGCCTACGGGGGCACCAGATAGCTTAAGTAATTTAACATGGTCTTTAGACCCCTCTTCAGATTCTAATTTTAGCATTGATCCAATTAATGGCGGTATAACAACAAGTACAATAGTTTCGGGCCCAGTTAATTTAACAGTAGTATTAACTGATGCGGCTGGGGCAGAGGCTACTTGCAATTTATCACCTACTTTTGGTGAATTGCCTGTTAACTGTGGGTTTGGACAAGGTGAATTAGCCTTAGATAAAGAACAAATATCGGTATTAAATACAGAATCCGCAACACTTGTGTGGGTAAGTAGCGTTACTAACGCTTTAGCTACATTAGATCAAACTTTTAATACTGCTCCCTATCTTGATTTAGCATTTGGCGCTGACGAAGCTTCTGCTATTGGTTCAACAACAAAATCACAAAATGTATCTGGAACTGATAAAAATGGTATTACAAAAACTGGCGTTTTTAAAAATACAGTATACAATACAACTGCAAATAGTACTTGTTCTGTTAAGGCACAGGCTGATGGCGGAATAACTCAGGGAACAGGATTTGTTACAGTTGAAGTAAATATGATTCAAAGTAATACAGCCGCAACTTATAATAATACTTCACCTGAGGAATCAACTCTTTTTGCAATGCCAATTGAATTGCAATATAGAGCAAATACTGCAGCAGCTTGGGTAACAGCAACAGATATTGAAGGACGGAATTGTATTTTTACTGGATCAAATAATAACAGTTATCGTTATGGTAGTTTTAATACAACTGTATGGAATAGCTCAGATGGTGCAGCAAATGGTTATATAACAGATGAATCTCAAGCGACTCAATTATCTGATACATATCAACAGGATATTCAATCTGCATCCCCCACTAAAGCATCTACACAGTATAATACCTTACAGGGAGCTTTGCAGGTAAAAGAAAGTTCAAGTTCTGCTTCAATAGGCTTAACCTCGGTAATAACTTTTGCTATAGGGCAATCACAATCATATGGAGATCAATATAATAAATTTGGAGATTATAGATTAATAATGAGATATCCATATAGTAGTGTTCTTACAGAAAATGGAAGTGGTGATCCAGAAACAACACTTGATTATATAGTTTTAGGCTATGATGCTCAAGCAAATGAAGCTAAATTTCCAACTGGTGATTGGGATGATTATGATTATGGGCTTATTAATTTTAAAGCTACATGGGGAGATTTTTATTATCCTAATTATACTCCTACGGCCATTTCCTATCAATATCAAATTACTGCGCTTGGAAAGAATTCTGCTGCTGATGCCGCAATTATTACTAATTATTCTTATCAAGAAATTTTTGCAAGAGAATGGGATATGCGATATGTTAGTCAATTTTATACAGATGCAGCGCTTACAACTAAATGGACACCTACAAACTATTCACCGAATACTGCTTGGTACGGCTATAAGCCGGTTTCTCCGCAAACAGTTAACGCTAAACAGGGTACTTCAAATTCAAATTCAGGTAATTTTAAATTACCAATTTCAAGTACCAATCCTGATGGCTTTGATAATATAGATAGAAAATGGGTTGCCTATTTTGAAATAGATGGTAAAAAAGCAATAACACAAACCGAGCCTGTTCCATTGCAAGGAGGGTAATTAAAAAAATAAATAAGTAATAATATACATATGTCTGCAGTAATAGAAGTAAAATACTTTAACAGCTTTATTCTTAGGAAAACGGTAGATGCAAATAATAATCCCGTTTGGAATGGATCAAATGGTGATAACACTATGCCTGTTTCTGCTACTAATAGCGGAGCTTTTGTAAATACTGTTACTCCTGGTTCATATCCAAGAAACTGGTATATAGAAGAATCTAGAATTAGAGGAGGGTATAACAATACAAGTGTTGGGTATGGGGCTAGAGCTTATTTAGTTGAAGAAGAGCCTAATTCTTCTGTAAGAATTAATGCTATGATATATTCTGGCATATTTAATTCTACTACTGGTGTAAATAATACTAATGTGTTTTCTGTGGGTGACGATATAACTAAAGCAGTGGATCCTTCTAATGGATCTATACAAAAATTATATGCTCAAGATAATAATTTAATAGTTTTTCAAGAAAACAAAGTAAGTCAATCTTTAATAGATAAAGATGCAATTTTTTCTGCTGAAGGTGGTGCTATAACAACTTCTGGTAAAATAGTAATTGGTCAAAATCAGTCTTATGCAGGTAATTTTGGTATTAGTAGAAATCCAGAAAGCTTTGCTGTTTATGGTACAAGAATATATTTTACTGATAAAGATAGAAATGCTGTATTAAGACTTGCTAATAATGGATTAACAGAAATATCTAATTATGGTATGGTTGATTTTTTTAGAGATGAATTTTCAACATTAGATAATGCTTCTTTTGGCAAAGGGCGAGCTTATGGAACTTTTGATATATACACAAAACAATATGTGGTTTCTTTGCAACAAAATTCTGCAAATCCTAATGCAACATTTAAAACATTATCATTTGATGAAGCCGTAACAGGTTGGACAAGTTTTTATAGTTATAAACCTTACTTTAGCACCAGCCTTAAGAATTTTTACTATACATTTAATTCAGGAAGAATGTATGTGCATAATTCTGCAGCTGTTCCTAGAGCACAATTTTATGGTGTAAATTATAAAGCAAGTGTTAAATTTATATTTAATCCTAGTGTTTCTTTGCAAAAAAACTTTCAAACTATTAACTATGAAGGTGATAACGGATGGCAAGTAGATAGTATTCTTTCTGATTTTACAGGTGTTGGAGGTCCTAATTTAGCTGGGCTTGCTGGCGACTTAACTCAAACAGTTACCCGCGATGGAGGAAACGCCACTATAACAAACCCAGTATTAACTAGTACGCCAGCCGTGTGGAGTTATAATCAAGGATCTTATGATAATTATGGTAATCAATATCCAACGCGTTTAATACCGCCTATAAACAATGCAGGGTTCGCGCGTATGGAAAATAAATACAAAGCATTTATTCCAAATAATAGTACTGTAGCACCTGGTGAAATATTGTTTGGTAGCAGCATGACCGGTATAAAAGGCTATTTTGCTACAGTAACTATGTCTACAGATAATGTTACTGATGTAGGGGGCATGAAAGAATTATTTGCTGTATCTTCGGAGTATGTAGAATCTTCTTATTAAATATAATTAAATGAGTAATGAAATAACAGTTAAGGAATTAGCAGATAAAATTACAGAATTAGAAAACTCTATGTACGAGCAGTTCGAAAGCGGTAATAAAAATGTTGTGGTTGGTAATTCAGATATGTTTCCACTTAATCATTCATTTTCAGAAGGAGTTTATATAAGAGAAATGTTAATGCCTAAAGATGGTTTAATAGTAGGTAAAATATTTAAGTGTAGTCATCATTTTATATTATTAAAAGGCAAATTGTTAATAACAATGCCTGGTGAAGAAACTAAAATACACACTGCCCCATCGTGGTTTACATGCACATCAAATGTACGAAGAGTTTTACTATCCTTAGAAGATTCTGTATTTATGAATGTATTGCCTAATCCTAATAATGAAACTAATATAGATATTTTAGAGGAAAGACTATTAGAAGATAACTATAAAATTTTTAAACAAAATAAAGAATTAAAACAATAAAAAATGGTACAAGAATTAACACAGCTTATTATTGATACATCACCACTTGTTATTAAAAGCACTGGAGTTGCTGCCGGAATGATGGTTGCTGGAGGTATTCAAGCGGTTGGATCTATAGTTAGCGGTATATTTGGAGCTAGTTCGGCTAAAAAAAGGGCTAGAGCAGCGGCACGAGAAAAAGCTAGATTAACTAAAAAATTAGATAGCTTAGAAAGCTCTAGGCAAGCTATTGTAAACCCATATGCATCTTCTATATCAAGTCAAACTGATCTTATACAAGATTTAGGCGGTGATCTTACTAATTCTTACAACAATTTAGGAGTTGCTACTCAAGGTGCAAAGATGCAGGCTGAAGAAGCTGATATAGCATTAGCCAATACATTAGATACATTACAAGCAAGTGGTGCTAGCGCAGGTGGTGCAACAGCCTTAGCTCAAGCTGCATTAGCAAGTAAAAAAGGTGTTGCTTCCAGTATAGAATTGCAAGAAGCAAATAACGAAAAAATGAAAGCTACTGGTGCTGAAAATTTACAAAGATTACAATTAGCAGAATCTTCGAGAGCTCAAGCGGCTACTGTATCTGAAGGATCAAGATTTCAGGGTATAATGGCAGAAGGTGAAAAAATTAAATTTGACACACGAGAAGGTCGTGAACAAGATAAAATAAATCAAACTTATGCACAACTGACTGGTGCAAAAGTTAGAGAATCACAAGCAAATAGAGATAGATCTTCTGCAATTACAGGAGCTATTAGTGGAGTTGCTAGTGGTGCAGGTAGTTTTGCAGGAGGATATGCTAAAAAAGCCGGTATGGAAAATTTTGCAGGCACTGGTGGGGCGTCAGATTTTACTAAGTTTTTAAAATAAAATAATAAAAAAAAATAATGGCAACACCTAGACCAACACTATCACAATATTTTCAATTAGAAACTGCAGATGTTGTTTCATATGCGGATGATTATGCAAACGTACAAAAAGGCCTTGAAAGCGCTAAGACATCTTATATAGATCAGCTAAAGGAAAATGCAAAAGAGATTAAAACCATGTACGACAAAGTAGACCAAGAGCTAGGAAAATTTACTAGTGGTCAGGCGGACGTAGAGTTTGGCAATCCCAGTGTTAATTGGGATGACACATGGAGAGATTCAAAAGTTGAATATGCTAATCTTAGTAGAAAAATTGTTGCTGGTCAAGGAACAGCTGCAGATAAACAAAGAATTTCTCAACTAGATGCTATGGTAAGTAGCACTACAGGTAATATTTCTAATCTAACTTTATTAGGACAAAAAGCTGCAGAAGCAAGACAAAATCCAGGAAAAATGGGTGGTGTCGATATGGGTTCTAATAATAAAGATACATTGTTAGCTTATGAAATTTTAAATGGCAATACTAAAGGTTCTAAAAAACTTGTTACAGATTTATCATCAAATCCCCCAAGCCAAAAATGGGAAGTTTATAATGGTGAAGGAGCTTTAATATGGAGTGAGTCTACTTCTAATATAGAACAAATGCTTGAAAAAGGCGGAAGTGCAGGTATTACAACTATTCCTGATGAAACTCAAACAATGGAAAACAATGTAGCCTCTTTACGCATTATTGGTGAAGACGGAAAACCAGCAATTAATGATGATTTTTATAAAAAAGATTCAAGTGGAAGGCCTTTGTATAAAAGTAGAATTATAAATGTACAAGGAGTTAAAAAATTAGAAACTTATAAAGAGTTAGACATGGCCGCTATAAGAGGTTCTATTGGTACAAATATAAGAGCAGGTGCAGAAGGACTATCTGGTTCAGATAAAGAAAGTGCCATTTCTTTATATAATTCTGTTTTAGGACCAGGACAAAGAGATCCTCAAACGGGTAAAGAAATTTCTTTTGTTCCTCTTAATGCTGATAATTTTGTTTGGGACAAAGAAACTCAAAAAAAATATAACGATGCTTATGTTAATTATAATCTTAATAATTTTTTACAAAAAGACAGACAGGTTAATGTAGAATCATATAAGCCGCCTACCCCGGCAATAGTTTCAAAAACAGATAGAGATTACGCTCAAAAAAGAACAGTAATACAAGAAGATTTATTAGAGACTGCTAGGCTTTTTGATGGATTTGGTCAAACCCAAGAGGGCCAATTTAAAGGCGCGCTAAAAGCAATAGGTGATGATGGAAAGTTAACCAATAACTTTACAACAAATATTAATAAACTTGGATTTAAAATAGAAGAAATTTTAGAAGATAATGAAGGTAATATACAAGATATTAAAGTAAGTCCACAAAAAGGATCAAAATATTCTTCTATAACTATTCAGCCAGGAGAAGAAATTAGAACATTTTTAAGAAAAGTACAAGAAGCTAAAGGTATAAGTGAAAGAGATGCTAAAGACTTTACAGGATATTTTGATGAAGAAAAATCAAAACAATTTAATAGAAAAGAAAGAGATAAACTAGATTCAGGATTAGTAACAGATAATCAAGGAAAGATAATAGAAAATCCATCAAAATATAATAATTACGTAAGATAAAATTTATGGTTTCATATACAGTTAATAATAAAATTTACGACTTACCAGAAGAGGAAGTTGATGGATTTTTAAATGAATTTCCTAATGCAGTTTTAACGGAAGAAGATGCAATTGTGGAAAAGCCATTACCTTCACAGCAGGAAGAGAGTGTAACTGTGGAGGAAAGTGTAACACTCAACAATACGGAATCACTGCCGGCCGATACTTCTTCGGAATTACCCGTAGCTTATAAAGTTAATGATAAAATTTATGATTTACCTAAAAAAGAGGTAGCAGGCTTTTTAAATGAATTTCCAGATGCTGTGCCTTATGCGGGCAAAGAATCAATACAAGAGCTTCAAAGTAAAACTCCCGACGAAAAACCTGCTACTGGTTTTTTTAATTCTATGAGTGTTTCTTTTTTAAATGCATTAGATAATATAGAATTACAAAAACAATCTGCTGAATTACAAATAGATGTTGAAGAAGAAGAGCTTGATCCAAAAAACGTTACTGCTTATGTAAAAGCAATTCAAAATGTAAATGATAATCAAGAAATACAATCTATAAAAGATTATGATGCGGTAGTTACGCAACATGAAAAAGATGGTGGGAATGGTTTTATAGGAGTACTTAAAGGCTTAGCGGCTCATCCTGAAGCGGGTTTTCCAATGGCAATAAACTCTTTTGGTACAATGGTAGGTTCTTTAGCTGTTGCTGAAAACTTAAAAGAAATAGGAGCGTATGGAGCAGCCGGCGCTACTCTTGGGGCTGGAATTGCTTCTGTGGCAGGTACTGCAGTACTTCCCGTTGTTGGAACTGCCGTTGGAGCTGCCTTTGGAGCAAAAGCTTTAGGGGCTAGAGGGCTTTATTTTGGTATGATAAAGCAAATGGAAACAAACCTTTTTTTTACTCAACTATTAAATGAAAATATAGAGGGAGAAATTACTGATGAAAAAGTTGCTAAAGTTTTCGAAGATCAGGAGTTTGTAGAAGACATGTTAAACAAAGCAAACAATAGAGGGTTAGGCGTTGCGGCTATAGAGGTTGGTTTGTCATTTTTGCCAGGAAAAGTAGCTGGAAAAATTATGGGTACTTTAGGCAGGGCAGGTGCAGGTAAAATTGCGCCTATTGTTGCAGGAGGAGTTGGTGCGGTGGTTACTGAAGCTGGCGTAGGTATGCTTGGAGAAGCAACTGGACAAATAGCTTCTGGACAAGAAATTAATTTAAGAGATATAACAGAAGAAGGCATAATAAGCCCATATGGTAAAGCCACAAGTTTATCTGGCTATGTTTCTAATGTAAGAACATTTGTAGACGAAGTTAAAGTATCAAGTACTTTAAAGCCAACAAAATATAATAATATATCAGAATTATATAGTAATGAAATTACTGATGAAACACAAATTAAACTTTCAAAGCTAAAAAGAAGTCAAAAACTATTAGATTTAGATGTTAACAGAAGAGTAAATAATAATGAAATAACCAAGGAAGAAGGGGACAATATTAAAAATAACTTTAGAGCAACACAAGGTGCTGTTAACCGAGTAAAATCTTTAAATTTTAACACAGAACAAGAAACTAAAGCTGTTGAATTATTAAAAGAAAAAAATAAACTTATTAATCAAATTGAAGAAGTTAATGACGCAGCATTAACAGGTATTGAAAAAGAAAGAGTTGATGCTATTAATAAAGAGCTTGGTAATTTAAATGTTGAAAGAGCTTCTCAAACTGTAGCAGAAGCTATTGATGCTTCAAGAATAATAGTTGTAGAAAACGCAAAAGAGCTTGAAGATAAATATAAAATAAAAGATGTAGGAAATAAACAATACAGTAAAGCTGGTGGGTTTTTTGAAAACGGCAAACTTTATATAAACAAAGAAAAAGCTGGTACAATAGATATTGTTACAGAAGCTGGTCACGAATTATTACATCCCGTATTAAAAGAAGCTTTAAAGGCAGATCTTCCAGGGCTTGTAGGCCAATTTAAAGAAGTTATAGGACCTGAGCTTACTGCAGAGGTTGATGCTATAATAGAAGAAAACCCAGTATATAATACGGATTACATGAAAGCTAATCCAGATGAGTTTATAACTCAGTTTTTTGATTTAAGTTTAGATACAAAAAGAAAAAGCGTTTATAACGACAATTTTCTTACTAAAATTGGTGATTTTATAACTCCTTTGCTTAGAAAATTTGGATTTAAAAAAATTAAATTTGATACAGGTAAAGATGTATATAATTTTATGCGTGAATATTCGCGTAATATTAAAGAAGGTAAATTATCTGAAGACGTAAAAGCTGTTATACCTAAAAATCTTAAAACAAATGCTAACGAATCTACTCAAGAGACCGATACAAACACTGCTCTTTCAGTTAAAAGAGCAACTGTATTAGAAGCTGTAAATAAACTGGTTCCTCAAGATATTACTACCAAAGCAGAATGGGAAGCGTTTAAAAATACTCCTAGAGCTTTTCCAAAGCTATTCAATGCCATTAATGAACAAGGTGGTGTAATTAACAATTATATTAGAAGTATATCAACTTCTGATAAGGAAGCAAAGGCAACAATAGAAAGATTAGTAGACAGAACATTAAAGTTTAATCCTGAAGCACTCCGAGCAGATGAAACTGCAGTAGGTATTGAAGCATTTGGCGAAAGAATATTTGCTGATATTCAATATGCTAGAAAAGGATCTAAACTTGAACTATATGAAGAAAGCGAAAAAATTAAGCAAGAAAAAAGAAAAGAAGATCGTGAAGATGGTTTTGAAACTTTAGCGGCACCTGAAGTTGAAGTTGAAGTTGAAGTTGCTAAAACAACATCTACTAAAGCAACAAGGTATAAAGAATTAAAAAATTCTTTTTTACCAAGCAATGTAAAAACAAAATTTGAAAATTTTGTAAGTACAATAATAGGAAAATTAAAGCCTGAAAATTTTACGTTTAAAAATTTACCTAATTTTGGCAAGCTAGCCATGGTAGAAGCTATTGGAATTGTGCCAACTGTACCGTTTAAAGAATTAGTTAAAGGTAGTACTAGACAAATTGGAACGTATCAACGTCTTTTAAAAGCTAGTATTGATGATTTAATTAATCAAGGAGTTATTAATGCTAATGTTAAAAATGTAGATGTATCTAATAGAATAGAATTACAAAAAGTTTTAGGCAATGACTTAGATACAGTTATTGAAAACGCTGATTTTTTATATAAAATTGATAAGCTTAGAGATAAAGCTAATTTTACTCAATTAGAACTTGATAAAATAATTACTTACTTAGAAAAAAATCTTAGTGATATTAAACTTGGATTACCTGGTGCTGCAGTTTTAGAAGGCAGTAAAGCTGATACAAAACTTTTTGGAACCTCTACAGGCGTTGCTAAAAATTTGTTACAAGATAAAAATTTATACGAAAAACTAGATAGAGGAACAAGAAAATCAGGTCTTGCAGCATTTAAAAAGTTAAAAGGTATTGACCCTAGTTCAATTAGAAAAGCTATGGGTATTGTTAATGAGCAAAGAACTGCTGGTACACAATCAAAAGCAGCTCAAACCATTAAAGGATTAATAAATGCAATGGCTAATGTTATTACTAATCAAGAAGTACGAGCTCAGCTGTCTGTAGAAAACCCTATAATAAATGTTACTGAAAATCAATTAAGAGACACAAGAGCAGGTGGAATAGATAATGAAACATTATTTAGCGCAAAAGGCAAAGCGGTTTCTGATAAAATTATAGATAAAGGTTTTAGAAAACCTCAAGAAATAAAAAAAGCTAGAAAAGCATTAATAGAGGTTGTAAAATTATTAGGAATAAAAAATTCAATACAAAATATAGTTCCTACGGCAAGAAGATCTGGAGCTAAAGAAACAACATACGAAGTAATTGAAGAAATAGGAAATGAGTTAAAAACTTTAGAATTAGATGGATTAGAATCTACTCGTTATTTTTTAGTAAAAAATCAAAAAGATTTTGTAAATAATATATTAAAAGTAGCTTTTCCTAATGATGACATAAAATTAATAAACAGAAACCAAGCTATATCTGTAAATGGAACAGAAATTAGAACTCCTAAATTTACTAAAATACCTCAAAGCCCTAAAGGGTTTATTAAAGGTGATTTTGTAAACAATATTCAAGAACGCGTAAATTTTGCATCAAAGCAAAGAGTAGGAATGAAAGGTATTGTAGAAAACTTAACATTATTATATAATAGTAAAATTATTAATGATAATCAATTGTTTATGATTTTACAAACTTTTAATTCTTCTGTGGAAGCATTAATTAGAACTGCTGCTATTCCAAAATATTATTTTAAAGGAACAGGAAAAGTTGATGCAGACTATAGATATGAGCACGTACAAACCGCTAGCGATACTTTAACAGAAATTTTTAGATCAATAGTTACACCTAATAATAGATATAGTTTTGATCAAATAATGCAAGGATTTGATGTTGCTATTATACCTAAAGTTTATGATGATATAATAAATACTTTATTTAGAAGTGATGGGCCTAAGTTAGATGGAACAAGAACAGGAAAATTAATTTTAGGAAAAGGATTAGATATTAAAAGATATATCAATCCTAAAATAATAAAAGCTATAAAAGAAGCTGGGCTGCCACCACTTAAATTAAAAGAATTTAATTATTCATTACCAGAAGAAAACAAAAATTTAGTTTTATCTGTTAAAAAAGCAGCTAATAAAAACAATAATAAATTACCAGCTTCACAAAAATTACCTAAAGACAGCACTAATGAGCAAGTGCTAGCTAAAATGCGGGAACTTGATAATCAAGCAAATGAAGCAAGGGCCGCATTCAGTGTTAAGCAAGATTTAGATGATGATTTTAATAAAATTATTGAATCTAAAACCGGCATTAAAACATATAAAAGATTTGATAGAGCCGGAGCTACTGTAAAAGGAGCAAGTAAAGGAAAGTTTAATTTTTTTATACCGCCTAGTGCTGAAGATTTTGTGGGTTTATTATACAAAACATTGGCTAGAGGAAAGTTAGGTGATATACAAATGCAATGGTTTAAAGATAATTTAATAAACCCTTATGCTAGAGCAATGAATAATGTTTCATCTGCACGTGTTGCTATGTTTGAAGATTACAAAACTCTTAAAAATGATTTAAAAATCATTCCAAAAGATCTTAAGAAAAAAAGTTTTGATGAATATACAAAAGAACAAGCAGTGCGAGTTTATATATGGGATCAACAAGGAAATAAAATACCTGGTATATTTAAAACAAATCAACAAAGCTTAGTTGATTATGTAAATAATAATGCTGAGCTTAAAGCATTTGCTGATCAATTAGTAGCTATTCAAAAAGGAGATCAATACTCTTCTCCTAATGAAGGGTGGCTTGCTGGCTCTATTACTACAGACCTTTTAGATAGTGTTAATTCTGTTAAAAGAAAAAAGTATTTAGAGCAGTGGCAAACTAATGTTGATGAAATATTTGGTGAAACTAATATGAATAAGCTTGAAGCTGCATTTGGAAAACCTTATAGAGAAGCATTGACAAACATTCTTACAAGAATGAAAACAGGTAGAAACAAACCTTTTACAAGTGATTCTTTAGCGGGTAGATTTACAAATTGGTTAAACAATTCTGTAGGTGCTATTATGTTTTTTAATACTAGATCAGCTGTATTACAGCTTCTGTCAAGCATTAACTTTGTAAACTTTACAGATAACAATCCTTTAAAAGCTGGAGTTGCTTTTGCTAATCAACCACAATATTGGAAAGACTTTAAGTTTTTGTTTAATTCTGATTTTTTAAAAGAAAGAAGAGGGGGATTAAGATTTAATGTAAGTGAATCTGAAATAGCTGATGCTGCTCAAAAAGGAGGTGCTAAAGGGGTTATAAGTAAAATACTTCAAGCAGGTTTTTTACCTACACAAATGGCAGATAGTTTTGCAATTGCAACTGGAGGTGCTACGTTTTATAGAAATAGAGTTAAAACCTATATAAAGCAAGGTTTAACAGAAGCTGAAGCAAATGAAAAAGCTTTTGAAGATTTTAGAGAAACAGCGGAAGAGTCTCAACAGTCTTCAAGACCTGATAGAATTAGTGCACAGCAAGCAGGGCCATTAGGGCGTACTATATTAGCTTTTGCTAATACACCAGCTCAGTATGCTAGATTAACTAAAAAAGCCGCTAGCGACATTATAAATGGCCGTGGAGACCTTAAAACAAATATAAGTAAGCTTGCGTATTACGGAGCTGTGCAAAATTTAATGTTTAACTTTTTACAACAAGCTGTTTTTGCATTAGCATTTGGAGATGAAAGTGACGAAGAAGAAAAGAAAAAAGAAGAAAAATTATTGGGTGTAGCAAATGGTATGGCAGATAGTTTTTTAAGAGGTATTGGTATTGCTGGAGCTATAACGGCTACATTAAAAAATGCTTTAATTAGAATTATAAAAGAATCTGAAAAAGCAAGACCTGATTATGCTGAAACAACTATAATACAATTACTAGGTATATCTCCACCTGTTCAATCTAAAGCTCAAAAAATAAGAAGTGCTTTAAAATCTTATGAATGGAATAAAGATGAAATGAAAGAAAAAGGATTTAGCTTAGATAATCCTGCTTATTTAGCTGGTGCTAATGTTATATCTGCTTCGACAAATGTGCCTCTTGATAGAGTTATAAAAAAAGTAGATAATATTAGAAACTCTACGCAAGACGATATATCTACACTAAATAGAATAATGCTTTTAGCTGGGTGGGCTGATTGGCAATTAGGTATACAAAAAGAAGAACCTAAAAAATCTAAAAATAGTAGAGTTAAAGTTAGAAAATCATCTAGTAGAACTGGAAAAAGAAAAGTAACAATAAGATAATGGAAAAATCACCACTTTACGCAAAAATTAGCGGGCCTTGTAAAATCGCAGCAAAAAGAAAATTTAAAGTTTGGCCAAGCGCATACGCTTCTGGTTGGGGTGTGCGATGCACTTCTGCTGGTGGGCCAAGTAAAATGGGTAAATCAAAAAAGAAATAATTATGGCAAAGAAATTTAAAGTACATAAAATGTACAGTAAGACTGGCATAGTAAAAACTGCTAAAACTATAGCAGATCACAACAAAATTAAAAAATTAGGTTATAATCATACTCCTAAAAGAAGCTAATGCAAAGCAATTCTCCTTTCCTAAAACAAAAAGGTGGTGGTACCACTAAAGCTTGCTTGCCGCTTGCTAAAATTCGTAGTATGGGTAAGTCTGAAAAAGACAAAGTTATACGTGCAAAAAGAAAAGCTGGCAAAGCAGGTAAATATAAAAGAGATTTTAAAACCAACGTTAAAGGTGCTAGCAAAAAAGGGGCTACATTACGTGATTGGTTTGAAAAAGAAGATTGGAGACAAGTTGCTAACCCTAGTAAAAAATGTGGAGATAAATGAAATATTTTACAAACGAAGGAGATTTTAAAGGGAACATTGATAAGATGGATCCTAAGCTTTTAACTATGCTCGATGAGTTACGTGAAGAATATGGTCAAGCCATAGTGCTTACTTCATCATATAGATCTCCAACTCATGCTGTAGAAATAGTAAAAAGTAAACCTGGCGAGCACACTTATGGTGCGGCCGTAGATATAAAATGTGTAGGCGGTGAAAATACTTTTAATTTAGTAAGCGCTGCAATTAAAGTTGGTTTTAGACGCATAGGCATATCGCGTAAAAGTAATTTTGTACACGTAGGAATTGGCTATCCTAATGCGCCTGAAACAACTATCTGGACATACTAGCCGTCACAGCTTAAACAGTTTGGATCCATAGCTTTAGCTGCTATATCACCTCTTAATACTGATTCAGTTCTTGTATAATATAAAGTTTTAATACCACGCTTCCAAGCTTCCATATGAACCTGGTTCATCCATTTAGGCGTTGCCTCAGATGGAAAAGCTAAGTTTAAACTGACAGACTGATCTATATAGTCTTGTCTTATACCTGCCTGTCTAACCAATTCTAATTGGTTTATTTCTTTAAACGTTTTGAATACGTTTTTAACTGACTCACCATCTTCTTCGGTAAGTCTTCCTGTGTGATCGTAATTCCATCCATCGAGTTGTTCAATGTCTTGAACGGATCCACCATCTTCCAAAATTTTGTCCCAAGTTTCTTTAGTATCGATTCCAATTTTTCTTAATACTTTTTTAAGTTCTTTGTTTTTTCTAATAAATGTACCTTTAGCTGATTGCTCTGTAAATACATTTGCGGCCCAAGGCTCAATGCCTGGTGATACATTACCAGCAAGCTTGCTGTTAGATACTGTAGGCGCTACGGCTCTTAAGTGAGTGTTACGCATTCCAGTACCTACACACCATAAAGGTTCGCCATATACTTCAGCTAATGCTCTAGATGCTCTTTCAGTTTCAATTTTTATTTTTGAAAATATTTCTCTTGTTTTAAATTGAGCTAACATACTTTCGAATGCTATCCCATTTTTCTGCAACATAGTATGCCATCCTAAGACACCAAGTCCTAAAGCTCTCCCTTTCTCCGCACTCCGTACAGAGTTCTCGAATCCCTTCATATTCTTTGCTTTTTGAATAAATTCTTCTAGCACACCGTCTAGAAACCAAGTAGCATCGTAAATTAAATTTGAATTTTTCCATTCCTCATATCTATCTAAATTAACCGAAGACAAACAACAAACAAAGCTATGAGATTCATCCGT
>Ga0302121_10000494_pt1 | contig 21176 bp, 20 predicted proteins | sample CB21_surface_MG_FD_203120 | JGI IMG/M metagenome (GOLD analysis project Ga0302121, IMG submission 203120) | Marine microbial communities from Western Arctic Ocean, Canada - CB21_surface | ecosystem: Environmental > Aquatic > Marine > Oceanic | place: Canada: Western Arctic Ocean | collected... | reverse complement strand
CAGCAATGGCCTTTGGCACCGGCCACCATGGTACGACACTAGGCTGTTTAAGGGCCTTTGACCGACTTTTAGATCAGGGGCACAGTTTCGATAAGGTATTGGACCTGGGCTGTGGGACTGCAGTTCTGGCCATGGCGGCCGCACGGGTTGGCCTGAATTCGGTAATTGCGAGTGACATTGACCCTATTGCTGTTGAAGTTGCGGTTGTAAATGTCGTCGCTAATGATCTTTTTGGACGGGTGGACTGTGTTCAATCCATCGGCTTCGATGCGCCTGCATTGACTACGGGAGCACCGTTTGATTTGATTTTTGCCAATATCCTTAAAGGTCCATTGATTGATTTGGCCCCAGACGTGGCATTGCACCTTGAATCTGGTGGGATGGCAATCCTTTCAGGGCTGTTGCTTGAACAAGCTGATGACATCGTAGCTACCTACAAGGGGCAGGGAGTTACTCTTGTGGAGAGAGAAGATATTGGCGAATGGACAGCGCTTACAATGACCCGCGCATAAAAAAACTGCGCTGGGAAGGATCAGCGCAGCTCTAATTGTAACATTACCTCTAGGGAGGTGGGGGGCTAACGTCTCGAAATTCTGTCAATGTCACCTGGAACCAAACCGATATCATTTAGCTCACGTGCGGACAGCTGTGACAATGCATTGCGGGTGATACGTGAATCATTCCATTTAATTAATTTATCGAACACACTTATGATAAATTTTAAAATTATATTACTAGATGTCGTAAATGTTGTGGTGTGGGATATGTCTAAAAATGCCATGGATCGAACTTCTCTATGTGAATGTAATGCGGCATAAACTGTTGCAGCTATTGGCTGTTTATGATTCATTAATTTTCATGACTAGCGAGAAAACCTGCATAACCGTTATGCACACGCCGCATGCCAATAATATAGTTTTTTCCTAATATTTTAATTCTGGGATTTAAAATTGTGTTTGTTTTGTGATTAGCAACACTAAAGGTGGGTAATTTTTCCAAAATTGAAATCATCCCCTTTCAGATGTTCGTGTTTCGTGCTACTATTTTATTAATGAAAAAACATACAAGGACGGACAAATGCGGGTATTGGGCATTGATCCAGGGTTGCGCTCCACTGGGTGGGGTATCGTAGATGTTGACGGCAGCAAGCTGCGGCATGTGGCAAATGGTCAATGCCAAACGGTTGCGGGCCCTTTGTCTGGCAGGCTGCTCAGCCTTTTTGAAGGTCTCAGTGAGGTTATTAAATATCACCAGCCCAGCCATGCCGCTGTTGAGCAAACCTTCGTTAACCGCGATGGTGCCGGCACACTTAAGCTGGGGCAAGCGCGTGGTATTGCGGTCTTGGTGCCAGCAAAGTTTGGGCTTGAGGTCGGTGAATATGCGCCAAATGCTGTGAAAAAAGCTGTGGTTGGGGTGGGGCATGCGGATAAAAAACAAGTTGAGCATATGGTACTGTTGCAATTGCCGGGTATCAAACTGGCCGGGCCTGATGCGACGGATGCACTTGCGATTGCCATTTGTCACGCGCATCATATTCAGGCCAACGGCCACTTTCAGGCAGCATTAAAAAGGGCGAATGGATGATTGGAAAACTGTCAGGCCGGGTTGATTACTGGAGCAGCGATCATGTGATGCTTGATGTGCATGGCGTCGGATTTATGGTATATTGCTCTGAGCGTACGCTGGCGGGACTGCCACCGCAGGGGGAACCGGTGGCACTTTATACTGACTTGCTGGTGCGCGAGGATCTTTTGCAACTGTTTGGGTTTACATCATTGGTTGAAAAAGAATGGCATCGCCTGTTGATGTCGGTGCAGGGCATTGGAGCAAAAGCATCTTTGTCAATATTGGGATCTTTGGGCCCAGACGGCGTGAGCCGGGCAATTGCGCTTGGGGATTGGACTTCTTTAAAAGCTGCTAAGGGTGTTGGGCCTAAAACTGCCCAGCGGGTGGTGATTGAGTTAAAAGACAAAGCTCCAGGCGTTATGGCTATGTTGGGTGGAGCTCCACAAATCCATTATCCAGATGATATTATTGAAACGGTAGTGCCCATAGTGCGTTCATCCCAAGAGCCTTCGGTTCAGGCAGATGCTTTGTCGGCGTTAGGAAACCTTGGCTATGGGCCAGGCGAGGCAGCTGCTGTTGTGGCAGAAGTTATTGGTGATATGGCGGGGGCAGATGCGCCGGCCCTTATCCGCGCAGCCCTAAAAAAATTGGCACCTAAATCATGACTGAACCTTTAGAGACTGATGTGACTGGATGTGATCCAACACTGCGACCTGAGCGCCTTGCAGAAGATAGAGATAAGGCGCTTAGGCCTAAAGGTTTAGATGAGTTTATTGGCCAAGAGACGGCCCGTGCAAATCTGAAAGTGTTTATTCAATCCGCCAGGCAAAGGGGCGAGGCGATGGATCATGCACTTTTCCACGGCCCACCAGGGCTTGGTAAAACTACTTTGGCCCAGATCATGGCACGCGAATTGGGGGTAAATTTTCGCATGACCAGTGGCCCTGTACTGGCGAAGGCTGGGGATTTGGCAGCTATTTTGACGAATCTTGAGCCACGTGATGTCTTATTTATCGATGAAATTCATCGGCTAAATCCAGTAGTAGAGGAAATCCTTTATCCGGCCTTGGAAGATTTTGAGTTGGATTTGGTGATCGGAGAGGGACCCGCCGCTCGTACCGTTAGGATAGAATTGCAACCCTTCACACTGGTAGGTGCCACTACCCGTTTGGGTTTGTTAACCACACCGCTACGCGATCGTTTTGGGATCCCCACTCGGTTGGAATTCTATACGGTGGCTGAGTTGCATCAGATTGTCACCCGCAATGCGCTATTGCTGGGCGTACCTGCTGATGATGTGGGTGCGGAAGAAATTGCTAAGCGTGCCCGGGGCACGCCGCGGATTGCTGGGCGGTTATTACGCCGAGTTCTGGATTTTGCTGTGGTAGAAGGTGATGGCCGCATTACTCAGGCTATCGCAGACCACGCCCTGACCCGCATGGGTGTGGATCGCTTGGGCTTAGACGGCGCGGATCGGCGCTACCTGCAATTAATTGCGGAGAACTACGCAGGGGGTCCGGTTGGTATCGAAACTCTATCAGCGGCCCTGTCTGAAAGCCGGGATGCATTAGAAGAGGTGATTGAGCCTTATTTGCTTCAAAAGGGATTGATCCAACGCACACCACGTGGCCGGATGTTGGCCCATAAGGCTTGGGTTCATTTGGGGCTGCCAGCACCGCAACCCGAGTTGCAATCACAATTTTTTGGTTAGGACGTCGGCTTCTGATGGGAGCATATCTGCTAAACAAATTGTGGACCTTTAAAGGTTTTGAAATTCTGACAATGAAGATGAAAAAGGAATTGCCTTTGCTTACGGCGACTGAAATTGAAGAATTTTTCACCCAAACCGATGGGAATTATGTGTTTGCGCGCTGGGGCCGCCCCATCTCGCCAGTTGTGTTTGGGGTTTTAGATGAAACCTTGGGAGTGGTAAAAACTGCCATCGAGGTAGTGTGCTCTACCTGTGGCCATCCGACTGATGAGCTAGATCCAGAGCTGGGAAGCAATCTGATGGTGTTCTTTTTTAGCGAGTGGAGTGAACTATGCGCAGTGCCTAAATTGGATCAGATGATCCCGAATTTGAGTAGTGTGGTGGATCGGTTGCAAGCGGTGGAAGCCAATCAATACCGAGCGTTTCGTTTTGATAATTTTGGTGCCATTCAAGCATGTTTTGTATTTTTGCGAGTTGATGAAGCTTTGGAGCAGCTGACTGCTGACAGTTTGGCATTAGCACAAATGGTACAAGCGATGCTTTTGTGGTCGCCGACGGTGTTTCGTGATAAATCGCCATTGGCGGTTCTAGAGAATGGTACCACAGTTTTGCGTCCTGAGATTGCCGCTGTGCTTCGGGCTGCCTATGATCCCACTATGCCAGCTAGAGCGGACGATCCGAGTCATGCGTTGCGAATGGAAGCTCGAGTCCGGTTGATATCATGAGACATCAATTTAATCTTAAAGTATATTATGAAGACACGGATATGGGTGGGATTGTATATCATGCGAATTATTTGAAGTTTATTGAGCGCGCGCGCTCCACTTGGGTGGCGGAATTAGGAGTGGACCAGTTGAGGCTTCAGGCCTCGGGGGTGGTGTTCGCGGTGAGAGATATTTCTGCGCAATATTTGGTGCCGGCGCGCATGGGTGATAACCTTCTTGTGTGTAGTCGCGTTATTGTGACTACGGCGGCGCGGTGGGTTTTAGAGCAAGTCGTAAAGTGTGATAGCATGGTTTTGTTCACAGCCGAGGTGACTATTGTTATGATAGGCATGGGCGGGTCACCGAGACGACTTCCCAAAGAACTTCGCCGAATTTCGCCGCTGTGAAAACATTTTTGTGAATGCTTGGCTTTTTGATTGTTTTCTAGCTATAATGGATAAAAATAGGCCGCAGAGCCATAGTCAGAGGCAGTATAATGGAAGCAGCAATCGATTTTTCGATTTGGGCCCTTTTTTCGCGGGCAACATTACCGGTAAAACTGGTGATTATTCTTTTGATTGGCATGTCGATTTGGTCTTGGACCATCGCTATCAATAAAAGGCTAGCACTCAACGTAGCCCGGAGGCGAGCTACCAAATTTGATCAATCTTTTTGGTCAGGTGAGCCTCTAGACCAATTATTTGATCAGATTTCAACCACCCCAAAAGGTGGAAGTGAGTTGATTTTTACCGCAGGCATGATCGAATGGCGACGATCGCATCGTGATGATGGGGCGATGATTGCTGGGGCGCAATCGCGGATTGAGCGCTCTATGGATGTGGCTCTGAGTAAAGAGGCCAATTACCTACAGAGCAGTCTTGGGGTGTTGGCATCTATTGGCTCTGTCGCGCCATTTATTGGCCTTTTTGGTACCGTCTGGGGGATTATGAACGCATTCATTGAGATTGCAGCTCAGCAAAACACTAATTTGGCGGTTGTTGCGCCCGGGATTGCCGAGGCTCTTTTAGCTACCGGATTGGGACTTCTTGCAGCCATTCCCGCTGTGGTATTTTACAACTACCTTAGTGCTTCTAGTGATAAGGTGATTGCAAATTATGAAGCTTTTGCTGATGAGTTTTCAACGATCCTGTCGCGCCAATTGGGGGGCTGAAAGGTGGCGGTTAATCTTAATAGCCCAGATCCTGTACGCAATAGACGGCGGCGTAGACGTACCAAGCCTGTGGCTGAAATCAATGTGACGCCATTTGTGGATGTGATGCTGGTACTGCTGATTGTGTTTATGGTGGCAGCACCCTTGCTCACGGTAGGAGTGGATGTGAGCTTGCCTAAAACTGCCGCAGGGGCGCTGCCGAGCGAATCTGAAGAACCGCTTACAGTGACGCTGACGGCGGATGGAACCATCGTGATTCAAACTACAGAAATACCGGAGGTGGAGTTTCTTACTCGTTTACGCGGCGTGGCACAGGAGCGATCGGACGATAAAGTATTTTTACGTGCGGATGGTTCCATTCCGTACGCGCGTGTGATGCAGGTTATGGGGGCTATGAATGCTGCTGGATTTGGCAATATTGGGTTAGTGACAGATTTGGGTGGGCCAACATTTGATGGCTCTGACGGATAGGGTCTCATGTCGACTGGCTCCTACATCTCGCTTACTTTGCACACCGGTCTGGTGGGGTGGTTGCTGTTCGGAGGAGATTTTGATCCCAAACCACTTGAGGTTCCTGTGACAGAGGTCTCCGTGGTCTCGGCAGAAATGTTTGATATTCTAGTCAACAATACCCCACCTAGCATAGATACAAGCCTTGAGAAGGCAACCACTCAGCCTGACATAGAGCAAAGTGAGCCGCCGATTGATCCGGTGATGGATATTGCTCCTGAGAAAACCACACAGGGCTTAAGCCCAAATGTTCAAAATGATACTTTGCCAGAGAGTGTGCCTGATAAACCTGTGCGCATGGAGGAGGTGGTAATCATTCCCCCTGTTGACTTGGCTGAGCCAGATGTGGAGCATCCCAAGTTGTTGGAAACTAGCCTGGCACCGAAGCCCCGGCCTGCGCTTCGAGTTGCTCCGGTGGCAGTTGCTCCACCAGCTCCCGATATTGATATTGGCGATATTACTATAGATGCGGCTGCGCCACAGGCAGTTTTGGCAGAAGTGGCCCAAGAACAAACGGCCAAAGCGCCCGAAGCTACGTCACCTGAAATTGTGACAGAGGCTGAAAACCCATCGGAGGCTATAAAAATTTCTAAACTTGCGCCGCCACGCAGTGTCAGGCCGCAAAAGCGCCCTCTGCCGAGACCACTTGTCGAAACCCCAGAAGAGCAAACTACTTCTGTGGCGGCCCCAATTGATCCGCTCGCGGTCGCTCTGGCCGAAGCGTTGAGTGGTGCAGACGTTGTGCCTGAGGCCGAAGGGAATGTGACTGAGGCTTTGGCACCGCAGGTAATCCGTGGTATGCAACTCGCAATTTCGCCGTGCTGGAACCTTGGCGCGTCATCTTCTGCGGCGCTCTTCACTACAGTTGTAGTGGGTATGGAGCTCTCAATTGAAGGCAAGCCATTGGCAAATAGTATATATTTGGTAGGCTATGAAGGTGGAGATAGTGAGAGTGCGCAGCGGGCATTTGAATCGGCGCAGCGGGCGATCAAAGAATGTGGTGCACAGGGATTTGAGCTGCCAGCGGATCAGTATTCTGCATGGCAAAACGTAGAAATTACATTTAACCCAGAGAAAATGAGAGTGCGATGATGCGATTGATCTATTTTGGTGCTCTGGTGATGGCCGTTTGGGCGAACCCTTCACTAGCACAGAACGGACCTTTAAAGATTGAGATAACTGACGGTGTGATTGAACCGCTCACCTTTGCGATCCCAATTTTTGAGGCGGAAAACCTAGAGGCCGCTGCTGTTGCAATGGAGATTTCGCGGATCGTGGCCGCAGATCTGACTAGCAGTGGCTTGTTCCGTGAAATTTCTTCTAATCGTTTTATTTCACGTCGAACTACGTTTGCAGAGTCCGTGCGTTATCCTGATTGGCGCGCGATTAACACGCAGGCTTTGATGACGGCGGCTGTAAAAACTACCAGCTCAGGCCGTTTGACTGTTAAATTTCGGATATTTGATATTTTTTCTGGAGTTCAATTGGGCAGTGGTATGCAATTGGGGGGCAGTACTAAGACGGTACGACGCATGGCGCATAAGGTAGCAGATCAGGTTTATGAGCGGATTACTGGCGAAGGCCCGTATTTTGACAGCAAGATAGTATTTGTTTCTGAAAGTGGCCCCAAAGATAATCGCCGCAAGCGCTTGGCTATTATGGATTTTGACGGTGAAAACGTGCAGTTTTTAACCGGGAATGAAAACATCGTACTGGCGCCGCGAATCTCCAATAATGGCAAACAAGTGTTGTACACTAGCTGGGAAACTGGTTTTCCGCAGATTTACCTACTAAATGTTGGCACGGCTGGGCGTAAACGCTTGCCGACTCCAAAAAATGGCATGGGGTTCTCTCCACGATTCTCACCTGACAGCAAACGTATTGTGTATTCTTTTGAGCGCGGTGGAAACTCGGACATCTATCTGATGGATGTAGCTACAGCACGTTCGGCCAGGATGACTTCAAGCCCATCGATTGATACGGCGCCGAGCTTCAGCTCCGATGGCCGCCAAATCGTTTTTGAAAGTGACCGCAGCGGTACCCAACAGCTTTATATTATGCCGGTCTCAGGCGGAACTCCAAAGCGGATTTCGTTTGGCAACGGACGTTACGGAACTCCAGTTTGGAGTCCTCGCGGAGATTTGATTGCCTTTACTAAGCAAAGCAATGGTCGATTTGGAATTGGAGTGATGCGCACTGATGGCAGTGAAGAGCGGCTTTTGTCTGCCTCTTTTTTAGATGAAGGGCCGACTTGGTCGCCGAACGGCCGTGTGATAATGTTTGCGCGTGAGGATCGGGGACCTAAGGGAGCACCTAGTCTCTATTCTGTAGATATTACTGGCAGGAACCTGCGCGCGTTGAATTTGCGCGCCCCTGCCTCTGACCCATCTTGGGGACCTGTGCAGCCATAAAGCTGGAAGTCCTATGACATGTTTCTGTGAAAGGAGATCAAAATGAGATTAATTTACCTGGCCTTAGTGCCATTTTTGGCTTTAGCAGCCTGCTCTGATTCTGAAGGTGGCGCCGGCCTACGTAGCGGCACTTTGGGTTGGGAAAATCCTGCAGGGAATGCAGGGGATCAAGACGATCCCAAATCACAAGCGTTTTTTGAGAAAACGGTTGGAGATAGGGTGTTTTTTGAAGTTGATCAATATACTTTGAACAGTTCTGCAAAGGCTGCGCTCGACACTCAATCACAGTGGCTTATGAATAATCGTGGCTATGTAATCATTGTAGAAGGCCATGCTGATGAGCAAGGTACCCGCGAATATAACTTGGCGCTGGGGTTTCGGCGGGCGCAATCTGTTCAGGAATATCTCGTGGCCCGCGGCGTATCTGGTCTGCGGTTGAAAACACGCAGCTATGGCAAGGAACGCCCGATTGAAATTTGCAGTGTGGAAAGGTGTTACTCCAAAAACCGCCGTGTTGTAACGCTTTTGACTGCTGGCCTTAGCTGATGCATTTGAGCCATGCATTTGTTTTGATGATAGGCCTCTCAGGCCCGGTTTCAGCCGATAGCTTGGCTGATATGCGTCAAAATCTTGCGGATCTTTTATTCGAAACACAAAGTTTGCAGCTAGAAATGGTAACGACCAAGGAGGCTGGGTTTATTAATGGTGGAGCGCTTCTTGATCGGACTGCTTCCATCGAAAAAGAATTGCAGCGCCTAACAGGTCAGACTGAAGAGCTGGCCTACAGGATCGCTGCAATTGTACAAGACGCAACTCAGAGGATCGCTAACCTTGAGGTTCGAATTTGTGCGCTTGAACCTGGATGCGTAGTAGCAGAATTAGGGGCCACCTTGCCTATTGGCCCTGAGCTAAAGCCACTACCTAATATTATTCTGACTCCGAAAACATTAACGATCTCTGAACAAGCAGAATTTGATGTGGCTAATAAAATGCTGATATCTGGAGATACAGTTAGCGCGGTGCAAATGCTGGAAGACTTTGTCACAGATTTTCCTATTGGGCCATTAACACAAAAAGCGCATTTATTTTTGGGTCATGGGTATATGGATATTTTTGAATTCCGGCTTGCAGCGCGGGCTTATCTTGAGGCTTATTCTGTGGATGAGACAAACGCAGTGGCTCCCTCAGCATTGTATCATCTTGCCTTAGCGTTCCATAAAATGGGTAATTCTGAGGAAGGTTGTTTAACCTTGAAAGAACTCCAATTCCGCTATCCGGACTTGGACATTGTGGCAGATGCCGAACAGGCAGAGGCAGAACTGGCCTGCGTATGACTGAGCATATCCGCTCTCAGATATTATCTTCCCTAACTCACTTTTTGGAAGATGTCGCTAGCGACGATGTTATCGGTGTTGCGGTATCTGGTGGGTCTGATTCCGTTGCCTTACTTTTGGCGCTGCAAGAACTTTTACCGGTGTCTAAACTTCGGGTAGTCACCGTTGACCATGGCCTGCGCTCTGCGGCTGTTGATGAGGCGCTGTGGGTTGGCAGGCTCTGCAAATCACTTGGGATTTTTCACAGTACCATACCAGTCAAAAACCTTGCACCTGGCTCGAACTTACAGGCACGGGCTCGTGAAGCGCGCTATAATGCTTTGGCAGATTGGGGGCGGGGCTGTGATCTTCTCTGCTTGGGACATAGCCAAACTGATGTTGCTGAGACGTTTCTGATAAGGTTGGCGCGGGGGTCTGGTGTAGATGGGCTGGCCGCGATGCGTGCGCGCTGGCGTATATGTGATATTGACTGTGTCCGGCCTTTATTAGGCTTTTCACGTGATGATTTACGCGGGTATCTGCGTGCGAAGGGACAAACCTGGTGCGAGGACCCCAGCAATGAGGACCTTACGTATAAACGGGTACAGATGCGTCAGGCACAACAGATGTTGGACGGGTTAGGACTGGACACGGAGCGTTTGGCGAAGACAGCTGCGCGCATGACCAGCGTACAAGAGGCCTTGGCCTTTTCCCTAAAAACACTCAGACCTAAAGTTATGTATCTTGATTTTGGGGACATTGTGTTTGATCGAACAGCACTTGATGCTCTCCCGGGCGAATATGTTGAGCGTATGGTGTCCGACGCCCTTGGTTGGATAGGAGGACAGGTTTACAAGCCTAGAAATTTGGCGCTTCTGCGGGCAATTTCTACAGAAAAGATATTTAGTTTGCACGGCTGTGTCCTAATACCGCAGATTGGAAATTTATTACGTATCAGCAGAGAATATGCTATGGTGGCGCATAAATCGTCGACCTGTCCAGCACTTTGGGACAACCGTTATTTTGCACCAAATCATGATAAAAGTAATAAAATACAAGTTCTTGGATTAAATGGATTGGCCCTTTGCCCTGATTGGCGTGCCAGTCGAAGACCATTTATGGCATTGAAATCTAGCCCTTCACTTTGGCAGAATGATAAGCTTATTTCGGCCCCGATGGCGGGTTTTGGAGAAAAAGATGTGCTTCAGGTGGTTTCAACGCCGTGGGAATGATAGTAACCCGTTGAAATTAGTGGTGTGGTGTCTATCTTAGTTTAAACCCTGGCGCGGATCAGCGTCGACACATTGCGTTTCTGATAGGAGTTTCCCTTGGGTAATCTACGCAACATAGCCTTCTGGTTTGTTTTGTTCATCTTGCTTTTGATGCTTTTCCGCCTGTTTTCGGGAGACGGTGGGGCGACCAACAGTCGTGCAACCACCTATTCTGACTTTGTACTGGCAGTGGAAAACGACCAAGTAAGTAGCGCAACTTTGGATGGCGAAACAGTTAACTACACAGGTCCAAATGATATTGAGTTCGTAACAATTGTACCTGGTGATGCGCGGGTCAGTGATTTATTGGTCTCCAAAGGCGTATCCGTTGTTGCTAAATCCCAAGAAACATCGATATTTCAGTCGGTGCTCATGTCGCTCTTACCTATTATGCTTCTTGTTGGGGTTTGGGTGTATTTCATGAACCGTATGCAGGGCGGTGGAAAAGGCGGGGCGATGGGATTCGGCAAAAGCCGCGCCAAAATGCTGACTGAAAAGCAGGGCAATGTCACATTTGATGATGTAGCTGGTATTGATGAAGCTAAAGAAGAGCTGGAAGAGATTGTAGATTTCTTGCGGAATCCTGAGAAATTTAGCCGCTTGGGTGGTAGAATTCCAAAAGGGGCGCTGCTGGAAGGTGCGCCAGGGACAGGTAAAACATTGCTGGCTCGTGCTATTGCTGGAGAGGCTGGCGTACCTTTCTTCTCTATTTCAGGGTCGGATTTTGTGGAAATGTTTGTGGGTGTAGGCGCAAGCCGCGTCCGTGATATGTTTGAGCAGGCCAAAAAGAACGCGCCGTGTATTTTGTTTATTGATGAAATCGACGCTGTGGGCCGCGCTCGTGGTGCTGGGTACGGTGGTGGTAATGATGAACGCGAGCAAACTTTAAACCAATTGTTGGTTGAAATGGACGGTTTTGAAGCCAACGAAGGTATAATCATTGTAGCCGCGACCAACCGAAAAGACGTTCTAGATCCAGCTTTACTGCGTCCAGGCCGTTTTGACCGGCAAGTGACAGTACCCAGTCCGGATTCACGCGGTCGCGAAAAGATCTTAGGGGTGCATGCGCGAAAACTCCCAACGGGACCAGATGTCGACCTGCGTATTATTGCGCGTGGCACGCCTGGGTTCTCTGGTGCAGATCTAGCCAATTTGGTGAACGAATCTGCATTGGCAGCTGCTAGAATCGGGCGTCGTTTGGTAACGATGGAAGATTTTGAGAAGGCCAAAGATAAAATTCTGATGGGTGCTGAGCGCCGTTCGATGGTGCGGACAAAAAACCAATTAGAAAAAACTGCCTATCATGAAGCTGGCCACGCCTTGGTTGGCTCTTTGCTACCAAAATGTCAGCCAGTTTACAAAGCTACAATAATTGCACGTGGTGCTGCTGGCGGGATGGTGATGAGTTTGCCGGAGATGGATAGGCTAAATTTTTATCGGGACGAATGTCATGATGAGTTAGCGATGACCATGGCTGGGAAAGCTGCTGAGATATTTAAATATGGTGAAGATCAGGTGTCTAATGGGCCATCTGGTGATATTCAGCAAGCCTCCAGTTTGGCGCGGGCCATGGTGATGCGTTGGGGGATGTCTGATAAAGTTGGCAATATTGACTACGCAGAGGCTGCGGAAGGATATGCTGGTCGGACCTCTGGTCTTTCGACTTCTGCGGGCACGAAAGAGCTAATAGAAGCTGAAGTCAGGGGGTTTGTGCAGGACGGCTATGATTTGGCACTTAAGACTATAACAGACAATAAAGAACGGTTTGAAAACTTGGCGCAGGGCCTGCTTGAATACGAAACCCTTACTGGGGCTGAAATCAAGAGGGTTATGGAGGGCGAAACGCTCAACCGCGATGAAGATGAGGACGATAACACTAGCACTGGTGGGACACCGTCGGTCACAGCGATCCCCAAAATCAAACCAAAAACTATCGATGGTGGAATGAAACCAGAACCTTCCACATAAAATTTCAAACCGCCGCCTGATTAACTGGTGGCGGTTTGAAATTCGAGTTAAGGATCATAAGATGTCTGCATTGGTGGTGCAGATATTCTTCTCAAAATCACCTGGGTTGTGCTGGTCACTGCGCGCCGTACGACTGAGGTTGAGACTGAGAGCTGGGCTACGATTAATCTCGATTGGGATGGTGTGGTTGGTGGTGCTTATAATGGCCGTACCCGTGTCTCCGACAGTCGAGTGTTGCAGCAACACAGGCCAGATACTCAGATTTCTAACGTTCGACAACTTAGCATTCTTAGCCGAGAAGATATTGACCATATTGCCCACGCCATGGGTATTTCACAGTTCAATCCGGAATGGCTGGGCGCAAATCTTGTAGTATCTGGTTGTCTCGATTTTTCATGTATCCCATCTTCTTCCCGGCTTCAGGCTAATAATGGCACAACGGTTATTGTTGACATGCAAAATTATCCCTACCATCAAATTGGCATAACCATTGAACGTGATCTGCCTGGGTATGGCAAATCTTTCAAGCAACACGCCAAAGGCCGGCGGGGTGTCACTGCCTGGGCCGAGCGTCCGGAGCAATTGGCTCTTGGTGATAAAATGCGCTTGCACAGACCAGAACAGTGGGCATGGCGACCTGATGGTCAGGCTCTTCTGCTTTTAATGTCAGCATTTTAATCCACATAATAAAAAGGCTGCAGCGCTTAGAAGTGCGACGTAAAGAGCAAAATAGATAGTCCTTAATCATCTCTCCAAACAATTTAGATGCATTTGTCGACTGTGTTTTAAAGCTGAAACGGATGTTTCCGATTGGCACATCGGCAGTTATTTACTGCCGCACACGCAAGCACGAATGTCGGATTTACTCTGCTTTTTTAAATACGATGGCGGTACATGCAACGGTATACCTTGGCCATGGCGCCACAGCGGGAGATAAAAATGAGTTATAAGTCGGATATCGAAATAGCACGTGGCGCTTCGAAAGCACTGATTCAGGATATTGGTGCGAAGATTGGCATTGGCACCGAGGACCTGCTTCCCTATGGCCATGATAAGGCAAAGGTGAGCCAGTCTTTCATTAACTCGGTCCAGAACCGCGAAAATGGTAAATTGATTTTGGTCACTGCGATCAACCCAACACCTGCAGGCGAAGGCAAGACAACAACTACTGTTGGACTTGGTGATGGCTTGAACCGTATTGGTAAAAACGCGATGGTCTGTATCCGTGAAGCCTCTCTGGGGCCAAACTTTGGTATGAAGGGTGGTGCTGCTGGAGGGGGCTATGCGCAGATCGTACCCATGGAAGACATGAACCTGCATTTTACGGGTGATTTTCATGCGATAACATCGGCCCATAGCCTATTATCGGCCATGATCGACAATCATATCTATTGGGGCAATGATCTGGAAATTGACACACGTCGCGTTGTGTGGCGCCGAGTCGTGGATATGAATGACCGAGCTTTACGTCAGATTACAGCCTCTTTAGGCGGTGTATCGAATGGATTTCCTCGCGAAACTGGCTTTGATATTACGGTTGCCTCAGAAGTGATGGCAATCCTTTGCCTGGCTAACAACCTTAAAGATCTGCAGAAACGTCTGGGCGACATGATTGTCGCTTACCGTCGGGATCGCAGCCCAGTTTTTGCGCGTGACATCAAAGCTGATGGCGCGATGACCGTTTTGCTCAAAGATGCGATGCAGCCAAACTTGGTTCAAACATTGGAAAACAACCCCGCCTTTGTTCACGGCGGCCCTTTCGCTAATATAGCACATGGTTGTAATTCTGTTATAGCCACTACCACAGCGTTGAAGCTTTGCGACTATGTTGTCACTGAGGCTGGATTTGGGGCCGATTTAGGCGCTGAAAAATTTCTCAATATTAAATGCCGTAAGGCTGGACTTGCGCCGTCTGCGGTCGTTCTTGTGGCAACAGTGCGTGCTATGAAGATGAACGGTGGCGTGGCAAAGGCTGATTTGGGCCCTGAGAATGTGATGGCAGTTGAAGCTGGTTGCCCTAACTTGGGCCGCCATATCGAAAACCTGAAAAGCTTTGGGGTGCCAGTCGTGGTAGCTATAAATCACTTTGTGACTGATACTGAAGCTGAGGTTCAGGCCGTAAAAGACTACGTGGCCAGCCAAGGCTCTGAAGCAATCGTTTCGCAGCATTGGGAATTTGGTAGCAAGGGTTCCGAAGCGTTGGCAACCCGCGTTGCGGAAATTGCTGATGCGGATATGGCTAATTTTTCGCCAATCTATCCAGATGAAATGCCATTAGCTGATAAAATTCAGACAATTTGCAAGCGAATTTATCGTGCTGATGCAGCCCTAATGGACCAAAAGATCCGCAATCAGCTAAAGGAATGGGAAGATCAAGGTTATGGTCACTTACCAATTTGCATGGCCAAGACCCAATATAGCTTTAGCACTGATCCGAATTTGCGTGGTGCACCTGTGGGGCATTCTGTGCCGGTCCGTGAAGTTCGCCTATCGGCTGGGGCTGGGTTTGTGGTTGTGGTCTGTGGTGAAATTATGACGATGCCGGGCCTTCCACGTAAACCTGCGGCAGAAACTATTATGCTCAATGATGTGGGTGAGATCGAAGGTCTGTTCTAGGACCTTCGTCCGCCACTTCGGTGCGGGCATGCCTCTGGTTAGAGTGTTTTGACTAGATGGATTGTGATGGAAAAGAAAAAATACAGGCCTTAGGAGACCTCAAATGGCTGCAGAGATAATTGATGGTAAAGCATTTGCCGCGCGCGTGCGCGGGCAGGTGGCTGAACATGTTGTGCGTTTGAAGGCCGAGCATTCTATTATACCAGGCCTTGCTGTGGTTTTGGTCGGTGAAGATCCTGCCAGTCAGGTCTATGTGCGGTCCAAGGGTAAGCTGACCGTTGAGGTTGGCATGCATTCTGTAGAGCACAAGCTGGACGTAGACACCTCAGAAGCGGATTTACTTGCGCTGATTGATCAGTTGAACGCTGACGCTGCCATTCACGGGATTTTGGTTCAGCTTCCCCTGCCCAATCATTTGAATGAAGATTTGGTGATCAGCAGCATTAATCCGGCCAAGGATGTTGACGGATTTCACATCTCGAATGTTGGTCTTTTGGGCACAGGGCAAAAATCGATGGTACCCTGCACGCCTTTAGGCTGTTTGATGATGCTGCGCGATCACTTTGGTTCTCTGTCAGGCTTTGATGCGGTGGTGATTGGAAGGTCTAACATCGTAGGCAAGCCGATGGCACAACTTTTACTCGGTGACAGCTGTACTGTGACGATTGCGCATTCGCGTACTAAAGACTTGGCAGATGTTGTTCGTAGGGCTGATATCGTCGTGGCCGCAGTTGGGCGCGCTGAGATGGTTCCAGGAGACTGGATAAAGCCGGGGGCTGTCGTAATTGACGTGGGTATCAACAGAATTCCAGCGCCTGAAAAAGGCGAGGGCAAGATGCAGCTGGTTGGGGATGTAGATTACGCCACCTGTGCCGAGGTTGCAGGCGCTATCACCCCGGTTCCGGGCGGCGTGGGTCCAATGACTATTGCATGCCTCTTGGTCAATACTTTGACTGCTACCTGCAGGGCGAACGGCCTGCCTGAGCCCAAAGGCTTAACCTCTTAATCGCGATGGTCCCTTGGTGTTTCATCATATTGCTGTAATTGGTGCCGAGGCTGAGGTGTCCGGCCACTACCAGTCAAAAGCTGCCGTGCAGATGCTAAATAGTACGGTCTTGCGGCCTTGTTTCTTTAGCGATTACAAGTGGGCTGATTTTATCAGTTTTTTGGGCCCTCTCGGTAGGGCAGCACAGTGACTGCCGCCTCTCTAAAAGTCATTATGCAAAGGCAGGGTTTTGTGCTGACCGACAAGGCTAGCCATGTTACATCAATGCAACGGGAGTGGATATGCAACGAATTTATCAGAGTTTTGAACGTCAAACTATGATGCAAACTTTGGGGGCACAACTGGGCGAGGTACGTGCCGGTTATGTCGAAATAATGGCTCCGATCTTGCCTCGCAGTCTGCAACAACACGGCTATGCCCATGCGGCTTTGATATTTGCGATTGGCGATAGTGCCGCGGGCTATGCTGCGCTGTCTGTGATGGGGGAAGAGTTTGAAGTTTTGACAGCGGAAATGAAAATTAACTTGCTTGCTCCCGGGCGCGATGGGCCTTTGCGGGCAGTGGGTACTGTTGAGAAATCAGGTGGGCGCTTGATTATAGTGCGAGCTGATGTGTTTGATGGAGAGGTTAAAGTTGCTCTTATGCAGGGGACAATGGTTCCGGTCAAAACGTGATGCTTTAACATTTGGTCTTTTCAGAGTTAAGAAGTTACTGAACATTTTGGATTAAGTTTATTCAAAAATTTAATTTATTTTTCAGGTATTTTTCACATACCTAAAAATATAATGGATAGGAATACCAAAATGACACCCATCCATTGCTTTGGTGCCACTTTTTCCTTCAAGAACGCCCAGGCCAAAACGATTGTCACCAGTCCAAATATCGAAGCAGTCACGGATGCAAATGTGGCAAATGTTTGTGTGCCTGCGTAAATCACCACTGCTAGAGCCACAGCATCGAGGGCACCCATCGCAGCAAGCAACGGTAGTTGCGAAATGCTAGGCCTCAAGTTGATATGATAAGGCAAAGCTATGCAGCATATGGTAAAAATACCTACTAATCGCGCCAGCAAGATGACGGGTAGATCTGCCCCCAGTGCAGCAGCGGCTTGGCCAGATGCAAAGCTGCCGAAAAAACCAATCGCGCTGGCTGTGGCCCATAGAATTGCTAGACGTTGGGGGCCTTGGCTGTTTCCACTGTCGCCTCTAGCTACAACTGTAATGCCAAAAATAATGGCTAAGACCGCAATCATATGAAGGACTGAAATAGTCTCTCCAGACCAGGCTGCAAGCCCGACTGAGAGGATAGGATAAGATCCAACAATTGGGGCTACCAATCTAACAGGACCAATGGCTAAGGCCTGATAAAGGGCGATGCTTGCGAGGGCGAACAGCCCCCCCGACAGAATAGCGCGTTTCAAGGCAGGATTAGTGAGATCTTCCCAGTTGCCAAAATAAATGCAGATAGGCGTCAATAGCAGCGCCCCGAAGCAGAGCACTGTGAAAATGGCCGCCATTATTCCTGTACGCTGGCTGACATACCGCACACAGATGTCATGTACGCCCCAGCACAAGGCTGCGACTAGCCCAAGGCCGAGTGAGATGATCATTTATCAGGCCTAAAAAAAGGAATTAAGAAAACTAAGCAGGCAATTAAAAAGAAAACTGAGCCAACCATACCCCAAAAACTTCCTATCGAAGCTATGATAAAGCCTAGTGCTGAAAGGATAAATAGAACCCACCCTACAAAATTTATTTGATTATTACTCATCTCTGTTCTCTAGTTATTGCCGAAAGGTCCCTAATCAGATATTCTCCTAATTAAAGATTTATTCCGGTGATGCAACATCAGTAGTGTGGAGGTCGAACCATGTTGGACGATATTTATCCTCAGGTACAGCCGGGGCCTCCAAAACCCAGCGAAATTTTCGCGCCTTCGGTGTTTTCCATGCCACCGGGCAGTGAACGCTATGTGGTGCCGGGCTGCGGGGCGGTATTGATCGCGGTGGAGCCGGGCGATCAAATCACTGTGGTTAACGACGAAGGCGGGCAGCCCTGTGAGGTTTTGGCCTTGGATAAAAAGGGGCGCAGTGATGCTGGCCTCTTGGATCAGACGTCCAATTGTGATGCCTCGGGGCTGAAAAAGCTCTTGGCGGGTGTTGATCCGTCCCTACGGTCGGTTCGGATGGGCTTGGATGCGCGCGATGTGGATCTTGCCACCGTTGCCGCTATTCGATTTTTTACTAGCCTGACGCCAGCGAAAACTGAGGTGCAGCTGCGCGTGGCGCAGGAGGGCAGTGTGGTCATCGCAGCTCCCGGCGGGATTATGGATTTCGAGGCTCAGGACACGGCAACGCCCTTGGTGGTAATGGTCAAACGCGCCGTTATCAAACAGGCTGTGAAGTTTGAACTGCCTGATCCTTTGGCCGATCCGCTTGCGGATATTCGCATTCATTCGGCGACGGCTCAAAGCTATTTTGTCAAAGCGGGCGATTACATTCAGGTTTATGATATTGATGGGCGCCAATGTACGGATTTTCAGTGCTTTTCTGCGCGAAAGCTTGACAAGGGCATTGAGCATGCCTTGGATGTTACCACGACGCGCACCCTGATGGGGCACGCGTATCCGATGCCGGGTCTGCATGCGAAATATTATGATCAAGACCTGCTGCCGCTGTTGGAGGTTATACAAGACACCTGTGGCCGCCATGATGCATTTGCCTTGGCCTGTGCTGCAAAATACTATGATGATATAGGCTATCCCGGTCATGCCAATTGTTCGGAAAACTTCAATCATGCTTTGGCAGATTGGGGTGTGGGGCCGCGTGCGGGCTGGATGGCCATAAACTTCTTTTTCAACACGGCAATTGATGATCATGGGGTAATGTATGGTGACGAACCTTGGTCACGGCCAGGCGATTACGTTTTGCTGCGCGCCTTGACAGATCTTGTCTGCGTCAGCTCGGCTTGCCCTGATGACACCTCACCGGCAAATGGCTGGAATCCAACAGATATTCATATACGCACCTATGATGGCGCGGAGTCTTTTAAACGCGCGATTGCTTTTCGTGCTACGCCAGAATCGGAACCTCAAATGACAAAAGAAACTGGTTTTCACAGCAGCTTTAGCAAACATACCCGAAATTTTGTGGAATATAATGGCTATTGGTTGGCCAATTGTTTTTCCCAAGCGGGTCCTTTGGATGAATATCACGCTTGTCGCGAAAAAGTCGTGATACTGGACCTCAGCCCCTTGCGCAAGTTTGAGATCACTGGCCCAGATGCAGAGGCGCTGTGCCAGTATATCTTCACCCGGAACATGAAGACTTTGCCGGTGGGTGGGGTGGTCTATACGGCCATGTGCTATGAGCATGGCGGCATGATTGACGATGGGACGGTATTCCGTTTGGCCAAAGATAATTTCCGCTGGATCGGTGGCTCGGACTATGGCGGAGAATGGATGCGAGAACAGATGGAAAAGCTGGGGCTGAAAGCCTTGGTGCGCACTTCCACGGATATGCAGCATAATATTGCGGTTCAGGGACCTGAAAGCCGCGATTTGATGAAGAAAATCATCTGGACTGCGCCGCATCAACCTACATTTGAAGAGCTGGCTTGGTTCCGCTTTGCCCCGGCGCGCATTGGCGATGATCAGGGCGTTCCGATTGTTGTGTCGCGCACTGGCTACACCGGCGAGCTGGGCTATGAGATTTTTTGTCACCCCAAACATGCCGAGGCTGTATTCGATGCGGTTTGGGTGGCAGGTCAAGATCATGGGTTGAAACCTATGGGACTTGAGGCCTTGGATATGGTGCGCATTGAGGCGGGGCTGATTTTCGCTGGTTATGATTTCAGTGATCAAACCGATCCTTTTGAAGCGGGGATTGGCTTTACCGTGCCGCTCAAATCCAAAACTGATGATTTCATTGGCCGTGATGCTTTGATCCGCCGCAAAGAAACCCCAGCACGTAAGCTTGTTGGCTTGGATATAGACAGCAATGTTGACGTGTTCCATGGCGATTGCGTACATATCGGCCGAGCTCAGATTGGTGAAGTGACCTCATCGATGCGTTCGCCTATTTTGGGTAAAAACATCGCCTTAGCACGAGTGGATGTGGCGCATCATGCGGTTGATACTGAGGTTGAGATTGGCAAGTTGGACGGGCATATGAAGCGTCTGCCAGCTAAGATTGTGCCTTTTGCGCATTACGACCCAACAAAGTCTAAGCCTAGGTCCTAAGGTTTAGCCTGTATCCTACCGATGCGCAGACGCTGGCTTTATAGCTTACGCTAATGGTGCTTGTATGCAGAGCATTTAGTTCAGAAAAGCTCCCAAGATGGCATTAAATTGGGAGTCATATTTTTATCCACTTAAATTTTGAGGTAGCTTTCTAGGCTATCATCCATCGCGTCTTTCCAAGGTGTATGATGCGCTGGGGCTTTGGTGCCGGTCATTGGGCTAATATAGCCATGATCGCGGAACTCCATGATACCCGTCTTTTTATGCTTCTTCCATTCAAAGAAAGCTTGGTTTGAGGCCTCCACATTGAAGCTCGGGTAATCAGTTTCGTTCATCAATTCCATAGTATAAGCGCCTTGATATTCGACTGCTCCATAATCATCTACAATCGTATCCTCAGCGGCAACTCGCTCAACAACATCCTGCGCCATTTCAGCCCTTGTTGGCAAGGAAATCCTATCCATAATACAATCGCGCACCCACCACGCCTGTGCGTCGAACATATTGAAGGTATACCATTGGTCCTGCATGCCCAGATAAAACATGTCTGAATTTTTAATCCAAACTACACCTTTGTAGAGATCCGCCGAGGCCAGTCGATTGGCGGTTCTAAGCCGCAGGTCATCGGGCAGGAAGGGGAAGTGATGTTTATAGCCAGTACACAAGATGATCGCGTCGACATCCTTGCTG